>Ga0315276_10000003_pt1 | contig 151043 bp, 155 predicted proteins | sample YL17G05_0_MG_FD_204542 | JGI IMG/M metagenome (GOLD analysis project Ga0315276, IMG submission 204542) | Sediment microbial communities from Yellowstone Lake, YNP, Wyoming, USA - YL17G05_0 | ecosystem: Environmental > Aquatic > Freshwater > Lake > Sediment | place: USA: Wyoming | collected...
TGGCGTGCTAGATAATAAAATAATCGGAAATCTTAGAGAGTATAAATTTTCGATAGGCAGCTTCTATAACGATACGAATCTAGAACTGATTTTCTGGGTTTTTAATGTAAAATAATACTCTCAAATAAACCCCCCAATAAAAGTAATTAAACCTTCTCGTCGATACTCATTCTTAACTCCTTAACCAAACAATTAACGGTTTTATTTAGTTGAACTGGATAAGAAATATAGCGATTCTTATATGCAAATCAAATTTATTTTTCTCCCACTGGTTTTGGCAATCTTCTATCCCCCCTTAACTTACCTACCCATAATTTTCACTGAAAAAATAACTCTTTGGCATTATAGATTTATAGGTTATTTTTTATATAGCTAAACCTGCCAGGGATAATGCTGGAATAATCATCTGTATACAAATAGGACGAGGTTTATTTATCCCTGGCAGGATAAGCCTCGTCCGAATTATTTTAGGAGGTGTAAAATGAAGATTGCAATTTATGCAAGAGTAAGTAAGGATGACGGTTCACAGACTCCAAAGAATCAGCTCATACCTTTGAGAAATTTCGCAAAGGCTTTGGGTGGGACGATTGCGGGTGAATACATAGACTATGCGTCTGGTGCTGGAATTAAGGATAGGACTGAGTTTTTGAGACTACTTGACGATTCAGACAGACATAAGCACGATTTAATACTTATTACGGCTCTGGACAGGTTATCAAGGGAGGGCATTAGCAACACATTGGGTTATTTGGAGAGACTTAAGCGCAATGGGGTGGCTGTAAAAAGTCTAAGTGAAAGCTGGCTTGATACGCGAGATGAGGGTGTTGCCCAGCTACTTCTAGCTATTTTCGCTTGGGTTGCGTTACAGGAAAGAAAACGGCTTGCTGAGAGGGTAAAATTGGGCTTGGCTAGAGCCAGGAAAGAGGGTAAAGTCTTGGGTCGCCCTAAAGGTGCTGCCGATAAGCGTCAGAGGTCGGTGTCTGGTTATCATCTGCGATACGCTGGAATTAAGAAAAAAAACAGGCAGTTAGGTAGACAAAAAAGGGGTAAAGCCTGAAAATTTCTTTCACCATAATATTGTTTACCCAATGATATTAAGGTAGTTACAGAAATGAATTATCTTTTTGCTACCAGGCGTAATTCAATTAAATGTCTATATATGAACAAGTTACGTAAATAAAAATGTGCAAAAAATAGCTCTGAGAGAGCATTGTCGGTTTGTAACTCATTGCAGCCCTAAGAATAAATTATTTTTTAAAAACTTAAGATGAATTTCGATTTTCTGGCTCTCTATATATAGAAAGGAGGGTAGAAAATCATGGAAAGATTACTAACTATTACCGACTTATGCCAGAGATACAGCATAAGCAAGTGGACAGTTTATCAATGGACAGCAAAAGGGGAGATACCTTTCCTAAGAATAGGCGGGCAATTGCGCTTCAGGATTAAAGACCTTGAAGGATGGGAAGGCAAGAATTTTTCTAGCGCAAGTAAGATTGATTTACTGTGATAGGCGTTAGTTTATTTATGAAAGTTAAACAAAAGGAGGCTGAAATGGAAAATTCCTTAGAAGCAAAGGATAAGGTTGTTTTGGAAGAATGTCAGATTTGCGGAGGCAGGTGGTTTCCAGATGAAAAAATATTAAAGAATGGCTTCAGTGCAGAAAGTTGTCCTTTTTGTCAATTGGTGCTTAAAAAAAGAAGAAAAAGGAAAGCAAGGCAAATAATTTTTACCTCTAATGGTTTTTGGTAAATTTTTACTTTTCCATAATTCTATGTCCATAATTTTTTAAGACAATGAGAAAACGTATCAGAGAGCCCAAAATTTATAAATCTGGGGGATTGTATTGCTTTAGGATTACAGATAACTTTGGCAAGCGCAAAGAGATTAAGGCGCTTACAGGGAGGGAAGCTAAACTTAAGCGTGGAGAGATGCTAAAACAATTATTTAGTGACCTTTCGGGCGGTTGCGTCTATAGAGTAACCTTTGAGCAGGGGATAAAGTTTTGGAGAGACCATAAGGAAAATACTGTAGTTGTTAACTCTCTTGGTAGATACGAAACTATTATAAAAAATTTTAATGCATTCTTATCAAAAGTGTATCCTGATTTGAAGTATTTTGATGAGACTTTAAAAGATGATAACTTTGCTCTTAACTACAGAAACTACAGGCTTAAGTTAGGTAGAGCTAATAAAACGGTAACCGATGAGGAAATCCTACTTTCCAGTGTCTATGAAGCTTTAATTAAGAAGAATAAGATTCCGCATAAGAATCCTTTTAGTGAGCTTGAGCCTTTGGCGGTTGAGCCAGTCCAAAACAGACGTGTTATACCCGACAGCGAGCTAATAAAGTTCTTTGAGGTTGTCAAATCGATGAGCCAAGGCATCTATTGGTATGGGTTATTTATGACTTTGTATTTTACAGGTATGCGTAGAGATGAAGTCAGGCTAATGAAAAAGATGTCGGTGAATTTTGATTCAGGGTACTTTGAGCTGCCAAAGTCTAAGACAAAAAAAGGGAAAATGATATCGAAAACCGTACCCATACACCCTAAGCTAATACCGATGCTGGAAGAGGCGATAGCGAGGTCTAAAAGCGAATATGTATTTCCAGATGAAGATGGCGAAGTCATGCCTAAAAATAAGATTAGGGATGTAATGATGAAGATATGTGAAATATCTGGCATACCAAAGGCTACCCCACACGATTTTAGACACACCTGGACTACTAAGGCTCGCTTAGCTGGAATGTCTAATGAGGCGAGGCGGGAGGTTGGTGGGTGGAGCAGTAATAATGTTATGGAGAAAACGTATACTCACTACCCAGATGAGAGGATTAAGAGTGAATATTTCGCTGTGGATTTTTTAGAGTGCCTAGTTAAGTCTAAGCCTTAACGGCTGCTTAATGGTGCAAAGGGAGTTGAAAATGTTAGGAACTTATGCTAATATAAAGAATTACAAAGGGCTGGGGTTCGATTCCCTCTCTCGGCATTTTTTTATTTTGAAGACCGTTGTACCGTCCCGAACGGTACAAAAAAAGCCGCTGTAGCTTTTTAGGAAACAGCGGCTTTTTTGTCTAGATGGACAATTCTATGTGCCGGCTTTTTTTACGTTGGTTGCCTGCTCGCCTTTAGGTCCCTGCGTAACTTCAAACTCGACTTCCTGTCCTTCCTCTAAGGTCTTATAGCCATCACCGCCAACAGCGCTATAATGTACGAATACATCTTTACCGTCATCGCGGGTGATAAAGCCATAACCTTTTTGATTCGAGAACCATTTTACTTTACCTTTTGCCATTTCGCTACTTTTCACCTCCCCTCAGGAATAAAAAAACCGCAAAGCTGTTTATAGAAATTTCTGAAAGCTTTACGGTTGCGTTTGATTCAATTACTTTTACTCCTTGTTTCTTAATTGGTTTAAGTTTAACATTTTTTCAGGGGTTGTCAATATATATTTTAATCGCCTATAGTTACGAACGTTTTTGTTTTGAAACAGAGCCTTATTTTATTTGCAGTAAAGGCTTATTTTTGTTATAATGATTACTTCTAAAAGGAGCCTAATATGATTGAAAGATACAGCCTTCCACAGATGTCTTCCATATGGCAGGATTCGAACAAATTCCGCATAATGCTCCAGATCGAAATCTTGGTCTGCGAGGCTCAAAGCAGGCTGAATCTGATCCCTGCGGCAGCAGTAAAAAGGATCCGCAAAAAAGCAAAGTTCGATGTAAACAAGATAAAAAAGATAGAAGAGAAGACCCAGCACGACATAGTGGCTTTTGTGACTAATGTCGCGCAATATATCGGCCAGGATGCAAAATACCTGCATATGGGGCTTACTTCTTCAGACCTCCTGGATACCACGCTTGACGTGCAGTTAAAACAGGCTTCGGATATCCTGCTTGCAGATTTGAAAAAACTTGAAAGTATATTAGCTCAAAAAGCAAAAAAATACAAAGACACAGTCTGCATAGGCAGGACCCACGGCGTACACGCAGAGCCGACCACTTTCGGCCTGAAACTTGCCCTCTGGTATGATGAGACAAAAAGAAATATCAAGCGGATGGAACAGGCAAAAGAAGGGATTTTGTGGGGGAAACTTTCCGGAGCTGTTGGCACGTATTCCAATATAGACCCTAAGGTAGAATCTTATGTCTGTCAGAAACTCGGACTAAAAGCTGTAAACATAGCGACCCAGGTCATCCAGCGCGATATTTACGCGGAATATGTTTCAACGCTTGCTATTATCGGCGCATCATTGGAAAAATTCAGCCAGGAAATAAGGCATTTACAGAGGACAGAAGTGCTTGAAGCAGAAGAGCCGTTTGGCAAAGGACAGAAAGGCTCATCTGCAATGCCTCACAAGAGGAATCCTGTTGTGTGCGAGCGGATATGCGGCATGGCAAGGATTTTGCGCGGCAATGCTGTTGCAGCAATTGAAAATATGCCTCTGTGGCATGAGCGCGATATCAGCCATTCGTCGGTAGAGAGAGTGATTTTCCCGGATTCCACCACACTTTTGGATTATATGCTCAATAAATTTATCTGGGTCATCGAAGGCTTGCAGGTCTATCCCCAGAACATGGTCGCTAATCTTATCAAGACCAAAGGCCTGATATTTTCCCAGCGCGTTCTTTTGGCTTTGATGAACAAAGGATTAAGCAGGCCAAAGGCATATGATCTAGCCCAGCGCTGCGCAATGAAGACCTGGCATCAAGGCTCGCTTTTCAGGGATACTCTTGCGAATGATAAAGAAGTAGCCAGGCGTCTAAATAAAAGAGACCTGGATTCGATTTTTGACTTGAATTTTTACCTGCGCAACGTAAATACCATCTTTAATAAGGTCGGATTAAAATAACGTGTTTCTTATCCTGCTTTTCACAGTTCTTGGTTTTCTTTCAGGCCTTTCCTTTATAATGGCAAAACGTAAGATCAAACCTAATAAAATCCTCGCCGCTACTTTTGTCGGGCTGTTTGCCGCCGGCGCATATAAAATTTTCAAGAATAATTTAGAGTATTGGGAAAGCTTTTCGCGGTCTGCAAAGGCGAGAGATGCTGAATTAACCACATTTTAACAAAGGAGCGAGGAAATGTCTGACAACGCAGTCAGGATAACGCCTGAAATGGTAGAGAAACAGGGTCTTACGATGGAAGAATACGGGATTATCAAAAAGAAGCTCGGCAGAGAACCGAACTATACTGAACTCGGGATGTTTTCAGCGATGTGGAGCGAACACTGTTCTTATAAAAATTCAAAACCGGTCCTGAAGCTTTTTCCCACAAAAGGCAAACAGGTCATCCAGGGCCCCGGAGAGAACGCAGGTGTAGTAGATATCGGAGACGGCCAGGGTGTAGTATTCAAAATAGAATCGCACAACCATCCTTCGGCTGTAGAGCCGTATGCCGCATCAGCAACAGGCGGCGGCGGATGCATCAGGGATATTTTTACGATGGGTGCAAGGCCAATAGCGCTTCTTGATTCCCTTCGCCTGGGAAGGCTTACCAATGAACGGGTCAAATTCCTTTTTAAAAATATCATAAAAGGTTTTACTGATTACGCAAATATTGTAGAGATCCCTGTTTTGGGCGGTGAGATTTATTTTGACGAGTCCTTCGAAGGCAATCCTTTAGTAAATGCTATGACAGTGGGTATTGTAAAAAGAAAAGAGTTAGTCAAGGCAAGGGCAAGCGGAGTCGGAAACCTTGTCTTGATCGTCGGAGGCCCTACTGGCACAGACGGAGTCGAAGGCGCAGCATTCGCTTCAAAAGGAATTGATGAGGAATCAGCTGCAAAAAGCTCAGCTGTTGCTATCGGCGACCCGAAAATGGGAAGGATCTTAAGAGAGGCATGCCTTGAGCTTATGCACAAAAAAATGGTGATCGGCATGCAGGACATGGGAGCAGCAGGACTTACGTGTTCGACCTGCGAGACTTCTTACAAGGCAAAGACAGGCATGGAAATAGACATTACTTTCATCCCGCGCAAATCAGAAAACATGAGCCCCTATGAAGTAATGCTTTCCGAATCTCAGGAAAGGATGCTTGTTATCGTAGACAAAAACAAATTAGAGGATGTGAAGAAGATTTTCGCAAAATGGAACGTGCCTGTTGACGTCATCGGCCGCGTAACTTCAGACGGCATGGTGGTTGTAAAAGAAAACGGCAGAGTGGTCGCAAAGGTGCCTGCTGCAGCGTTGGTAGAGGCGCCTGTATATCATAGAAAAGCAACAAAACCAAAATATTTATCGCAAGTCACTAAACTGGATCCGGCAAACATAAGAGAGCCAAAAGATTATAATCAGGCTTTGCTCGATCTATTAAGCAATCCGACAATAGCGTCTAAATCCTGGGTTTTTAAACACGGCGATCCGAAGCTCGCAAAAGGCGTTTTAATAGGCCCTGGCTCTGACGCAGGGATCGCAGCTGTTCCCGGGACAAAAAAGGCAGTTGCAGTGACAACCGATTGCAATTCTACTTATGTTTATCTGGATCCTTTTAAAGGCGGAGAGATCGCAGTCGCTGAAGCAGCAAGAAATCTGGTCTGTTCAGGCGCAAAACCGCTTGCAATCACAGACGGCATTAACTTCGGCAATCCGAGGAATCCGGAAGTCTTCTGGCAGTTCAAGCAGGCAGCGCTTGGGATTTCAAAGGCATGCCGCGCTTTAAATACACCTGTTGTAAGCGGAAACGTAAGTTTCAATAATGAAAATCCAAGGGGCTCAGTAGATCCAACCCCTATCGTTGGAATGGTGGGCCTTATAAAAGACAAGGCAAAGATTACTACCCAGTATTTTAAAAACGCAGGCGATACCATAGTCTTGTTAGGAAAAAACAAAGAAGAGCTCGGAGGCAGCGAATATTTAAAGACGATCCACGGCCTTAAAAAAGGCAAATGCCCTGAAATTGATCTGACTTTGGAAAAGAGCGTACAGAAGACAGCGCTGGAAGCGATTGAAAAAAAATTGCTTAAATCAGCTCACGACTGTTCTGAAGGCGGATTAGCAGTGACCTTGGCTGAGAGCTGTATAAGCAGCCCCAATAAAAAATTAGGAGCTGTCATCAATCTCGATGATAAAAAACTAAGAAAAGACGCGCTGCTCTTCGGAGAGAGCCAGTCCAGGATAGTCGTAAGCGCAAAAGAAAAGAATATCAAAAAACTTTTACAGCTCGCAAAGAAGAACAAGACTCCGGTACATATAATCGGTAAAGTGGGAGGAGAAAAGCTCGTTATCAACAAGGTCATCGATATTTCCGTCAGCCAGATGTATAAGGCATGGAATAACTCAATAGAGAACCACATTAAATAATCCCTCTAATTTTTAAAAGGAGAATGAATGAAGAAAAAGTGTGAAGAGGAGTTAAGGCATGATTTTACGAGCGAAGACCCCTGGCGCATATTCAGGATAATCTCTGAATTTGTCGAGGGCTTTGAAGTGCTTTCCTGCGTGGGAAAGGCCGTTTCGATATTCGGCTCAAGCAGGCTTAAGCCGGGACATAAGTATTATAAATTAGCTGAAGAAACAGCTTATCTTCTAGCCAAAGAGGGATATGCGATTATCACCGGAAGCGGGCCGGCAATAATGGAAGCTGCGAACAAAGGCGCAAGGCGCGCAAAGGGACAGTCCATAGGGCTGAATATCCAGATTCCCATGAATCAAAAATCAAATCCTTATGTCGATATGCTTCTGGATTTCCGCTATTTTTTTGTCAGAAAAGTCATGTTCGTAAAATACGCTAAAGCATTTGTGATAATGCCAGGCGGATACGGAACGCTCGATGAATTTACCGAGGCCCTTAATCTTATACAGACCCTTCGCATACCAAGATTTCCTGTCGTAGTCTTCGGCAGCGAGTATTGGAAAGGGATGCTTGACTGGTTAAAGAATACTGCGGCAAAAAATGACTGCCTCACAGAAGAGGATTTGAAAATCTTTAAAGTAGCTGACAAGCCAAAAGACGTCGTAAAAATAATCAAGGATTTTTACAGAAAGAAACGCTGACATTCCGGGATTGTAGAGCTTAGACATTCCGGGATTGTAAGAGCTATTGGAGGAAAAATGAGCGGCATATTCGGAGTCGTATCCAAAAAAGACTGCGCAACTGACCTGTTTTACGGCACTGACTATCATTCGCATTTGGGCACGCAGTTCGGGGGCCTGGCGGTCTGGGGTACGGAACTGGTGCGCAAGATCCATGACATCAGCGGCACGCAGTTTAAAGCTAAGTTTTTCGACGAATATAACAAGATGGCCGGGACTGAAGGTATCGGGGTGATCAGTGCCAAGGACGAACAGCCTGTTTATGTAAAATCAAAATTCGGGCCCTTTGCAATTGTCACTAACGGTTTCATCGACAATACCAAAGAGCTGGCGGAAATGTTGTATAAAGAAGGGCAGTCTTTCGGGGAAGTGGCTGACGGAAGCGTGAACTTAAGCGAACTGGCTGCAAAGCTGATTATCCGCGGCAAAGACATTACCGACGGAATCAAAAAGATGTTTTCGCTTATTTCAGGCTCCTGCTCGCTTTTAGTTTTGACGCAAGAAGGGATTTATGCTGCGCGGGACCGCTACGGGTATTTTCCGCTTATTTTAGGAGAACGCAACGGTGACTGGGCAGTGACTACCGAGACCGCAGCGTTTTATAATTTAGGATACAAAATCAATAAGTATCTTCGCCCCGGGGAGATTGTGCTGATTAATAAGTCAGGCGTCAAAATAAAAGATAAAGGCGACGGTATCAACCAGACCTGCGCTTTCTTGTGGATTTACACAGGGTTTCCTGCCTCTTCATACGAAGGGATCAATACCGAAATCGTGAGGGAGAATTCCGGCCGGGCGCTGGCGCGCAGAGATAATATCAGTGTCGATGTTGTCTCAGGTATTCCTGACTCAGGGACCGCGCATGCACTTGGCTATGCCATGGAATCAGGAGTCCCCTACCGAAGGGTGTTGATAAAATATACGCCGGGATACGGCCGCAGCTACACGCCTCCGTCACAGGAAATTCGGGATCTAGTCGCCAAGATGAAGCTGATCCCCGTAGAGGATATCATTAAAGGCAAGCGGGTGGTTATTTGCGATGATTCCATTGTGCGCGGAACGCAGTTTAAGAATTTTACCATCGGCAAACTCAAAGAGTGCGGGGTAAAAGAGATCCATCTGCGCATCGCCTGTCCGCCGCTGATGTTTCCCTGTAAATTTAATTTTTCCACCCGCAGCATCCATGAACTGGCTGCCCGCAGGGCAATACGGGCGCTGGAGGGCAAAGACATCAAAGATGTCAGGGATTACATCGATGAAAACTCTACCAAACACAAAAAAATGGTGGAATGGATAAGAAAAGATTTAGGCGTTACATCGCTCGTATACCAGAGAAAGGATGATATGGTTTCGGCAATAGGTCTGCCAAAGGATAAGCTTTGTCTGTATTGCTGGACAGGGAGACAGCCGTGAAGAAACTGACTTACAAACAATCAGGGGTGGACATAAAAGCTGCGACAGCTTTTAAATCCAAGATAGGCGGGATAGTAAAGAAATCTCAAAGCGCGAATGTCTTAAAAGGAATAGGCGGTTTCGGCTGCATGTTTGATTTTTCCCGCAAGGAATATAAAAACGCCATCCTTGTCTCGTCTGCCGACGGAGTCGGGACAAAACTAAAGATAGCTGTCATGGCAAATAAACATGACACTGTGGGAATAGATGCAGTTGCGATGAACGTCAATGACATCCTTTGTATCGGCGCAAAGACTCTGTTCTTTTTGGATTATATCGCTTACAGCAAACTCCAGGAAGGTATTCTCTTAGATGTGGTAAAAGGTCTAAATGACGGATGCCTTCAAGCAGGCTGCGCATTAATAGGAGGAGAAACAGCGCAGATGCCCGGGATGTATGCCGAAGGAGATTATGACCTGGCTGGTTTCTGCGTTGGAGTTGTTGATAAGGACAAGATCATTGATGGCTCTAAAATAGAACCGGGCAATATAATAATCGGCCTTGAATCAAACGGCATCCACTCAAACGGTTATTCCCTGGTGCGCAGGGTCTTAAAAGAAGCTGAATTAAAACGTATGAGCGCGGAATTGCTTAAGCCCACGCGGATTTATGTGAAACCCGTTCTGGTTGTCTCAGAACGGTTTAATAAAGGTAAAGAATGGGCGATAAAAGGCATTTCCCATATTACTGGCGGAGCTTTTTATGACAAGATCGCAAGGATCCTGCCTGATAATGTGGACGTCAGGATCAATAAAAGCGCCTGGCCAGTTCCGAATATCTTCAAGCTTATACAGCTAAAAGGCGGCATCGAAGACAAAGAGATGTATCATACCTTTAATATGGGCGTTGGAATGGTGCTGATTGTAGAAGCTGGATTTGCCCGAGACATAATCGGTAAATTGTCGGAATATAAATTAAAATCCTGGATCATCGGAGAAGTAGTCAAAGGTCACAAGCAAGTCGAAATAGTTTAATAAATGAATCTGTCGGTTTTCTCGCTCAAGTCGGTTTTTTAACGCCAATGATCTTTCGCATTTCGGTGGCTGCAGAACTCGTAGCATTTGCTCTTGCAAATGCTCCTCAAACAGCTTCGCCGACATCGGCCAACAAGCCTCGTTTCCCTCGTTGCTCAAGCTTCTTTGGCTAAAATCGACATGCGCTCGAAAACTGTCAGATTCATATGGAGTTTTCGAATCCATGATATTGTCTTAATTGGTATAAATCTTGTTGCTTGTTTTAGTTCTTATGGGTGGCAAGGCGATAGTGGAGCAGGGCCTTGGAAGCCCCGAGCGGGCATGGTTTGCTGCGTGTTAGGTTTCTTACCAAGAGCGAGGGGCTGGAACGGAGCGAAGTCCTGACACGCTGGGTCAGGACGAGCGTCCCTGCGGAACTACGCCTTGGCAGGACCCATAAGAAATAAAATAGTTTAGTGCGGACTGTTAAATGAGAATATTAGTCATTGGTTCAGGGGGAAGGGAGCATGCGCTGGTCTGGAAGATAGCGCAGTCAAAGCTTGTCGATAAGATCTTCTGCGCCCCGGGAAACGGAGGCATAGCGCAGCAGGCAGAGTGTATTGATATTAAGGCAGAAGATATCCCCAGGCTTTTGGGGTTTGCCGGAAAAGAAAAGATCGATCTTACTGTCGTAGGCCCCGAGATCCCGTTATCAATGGGCATTGTAGATGAATTCTATAGAAATGAATTAAGGGTATTCGGCCCCAATAAGAAGGCAGCGCAATTGGAAGCAAGCAAGGTTTTTGCAAAACAGATCATGGAAAAATATAAAGTGCCTACGGCAGATTTCGAAATTTTTGATAATGCCGATGCGGCTGATAAATATATAGAAAAGACAGGCGCTCCGTGCGTTGTAAAGGCAGACGGTTTGGCGGCGGGCAAAGGCGTTGTTGTGGCAAAAACAGTCGATGAGGCAAAACAGGCGGTTTCAGCTATGATGCGTGAAAAGATTTTCGGTGATTCCGGGAACAAAGTCATCATCGAAGAATGTCTGGAAGGCCAGGAAGCATCTATACTTGTTTTTACAGATTCCAAAGAAGTGATCCCTTTGGCATCAAGCCAGGACCACAAAAGGATCTTTGATAATGACAAAGGCCCGAATACGGGTGGAATGGGCGCGTATTCTCCTGCGCCGGTGGTGACTAAAGAATTGTTTGATGAAATATTAGAGAAGATTATCTACAGGACAATAGACGGTTTAGCAAAAGAAGGTATAGATTATAGAGGGGTATTATACGCCGGGATTATGATCACAAAGGACGGGCCAAAGACGCTGGAATTTAATGTGCGTTTCGGAGACCCTGAGACAGAAGCGATTTTGCCGCGTCTTAAATCTGACTTGGTCGAGACAATGTTCGCGATAAGCGACGCTAAATTAAACAAGGTCGTAAAATCGGGCAGCCTTAAATGGGACAGCCGCGCTTGCGTCTGCGTTGTCATGGCTTCAGGCGGCTATCCGGGAGATTATGAAAAAGGAAAAGAGATTTTAGGTTTGGACGATGCTGCGAAGATGAAAGATATCGTAGTTTTTCACGCAGGCACTAAGAAGATCTCTGCCGGTCAGAATTCCGGACGGTCTTCTATTGTTACAAACGGCGGAAGGGTGCTTGGAGTTACCGGATTAGGCAATACCATTAAAGACGCGATAGAGTTGACATACAAAGCTGCCGGAAAGATCAAATTTGAAGGGATGCAGTATCGTAGAGATATCGGGGCTAAAGCGTAATTCGTAAATGGAGGGGACATGAGTAAAATAACGATAATAATGGGCAGCCAGTCGGATTTAGAAACCGTAAAGGCAGGTATAGAAATTTTAAAAGACTTCAAGGCGGATTTTCAGGTTAAAGTTTTGTCAGCCCATCGCACTCCTAAAGAGCTTGCGGCATTCGTAGAAGAATCTACAAAAAAAGGCACAAAGGTTTTTATAGCTGCTGCAGGCGGCTCAGCTGCTTTAGCAGGAGTAGTCGCTGCGCATAGCATTGTGCCTGTCATCGGCATTCCCATTGATACCAAAAGTCTAAAAGGCCTTGATTCATTGCTGTCAACCGTTCAGATGCCGGCAGGCATTCCAGTCGCTTCAATGGCTATCGGCAGCGCAGGAGCAAAAAACGCAGCGCTTTTTGCATTAGAAATACTGGGCTTAAGCGATAAAGCTATGGCAAAAAAGATGCTCAGCTTTAAAAAGACGATGCGCAGCAAAATATTAAGTACAAGACTTAAAATCTAGAATGGCGACAAAGATAATAAAGATAGACCGTCAAAAACCAGACGACAAAGCTCTTCACAAAGCCGCTGATATAATACGCGACGGGGGGCTGGTGATTATACCTACGGAGACAGTCTACGGCATAGCTGCAAACAGCCTAAATAAAAAGGTGATTGAAAGACTCGAACATATAAAAAACCGGCCAAAGGACAAGAAATTCTCGCTGCACATCGACAGCAAGGAAAGAGTAGAGGAATTCGCGAAAAATATACCTGTTGCAGCTTATAAACTCATGGATAAATTCTGGCCAGGGCCTTTGACTTTAATTTTAAAAGCTATGGACGATAGTACAATCGGCATACGTCTGCCGGACGATAATATCGCTGTGAGGATCATAGGTCTGGCTGATGTCCCGGTTGTCTGCCCTTCTGCGAATGTTTCGGGAAAGCCTGCGCCTAAAGATTTCGCGCAAGCATTAAAAGACTTAAACGGTATGGTGGATCTGGCTATCGATGCCGGGCCGACAAAACTCGCGTTGGAATCTTCGGTAGTGGATATGACAGTAATGCCTCCGGCAATATTACGCGAGGCCGCGATAAAGAAGAATGAGATCCTGGACGTAATAAAGAAAAAGATAATACTTTTTGTGTGCACGGGCAATTCCTGCAGGTCTGTGATGGCAGAAGCCATTTTAAAGAAAAAATTAAAAGATCTGGGGCGAACTGACGTGGAAGTCTTATCAGCAGGCATCATGATGGTCGAAGGGCTGGGCGCAAGCCTTGAAACAAGGGAACTGCTCAAAGAAGAAGGAATGGACGTATCAGGCCACCGCTCGCAAAAAGTCACTGCGGAATTGCTCAATAAATCAGATATAATCTTAGTTATGGAACAGATGCAGGAGGAAAGGATATCGCAGATGGACCCCTGGATCAAAAACAGGCTTTTTCTTCTTAAGGAATTCGCTAAAGTGCAAAACAATAATCTGAATATCCCGGATCCCATAGGCAGATCAAGGGAGTTTTACGAAGGGATTTTTGCGATAATCAAAGAAGCTGTAGAGAAAGTGAGCCAGATAATATGAAAAACGATCCTAAAAGAATAGTCGTAGCAGCTGACCACGGCGGTTTTAAACTGAAAGAAAAGATCAAGAAGTATCTGATCCAAAAAGGTTTTTATGTAAAGGACGTAGGCACTTATTCGCAAGAGCGCTGCGATTATCCCGACTATGCATATCCGGCAGCAAAAGAGGTCTCGGAAGGAAAATTTAAGCGGGCAGTAATGCTCTGTAAGTCAGGCATAGGTGATTCAATCGTTGCCAATAGACTTTCTGGCGTGAGGGCTGCATTGTGCTATAATGTAAAAGCGGCAAGGCTTTCCCGCGAACATAATGACAGCAATGTTTTGGTGCTGGGTTCTATTTTTGTCAACGAATCCCAGGCGAAAAAAATCCTGAATGTCTGGTTAGGCACTGAGTTTTTAGGCGGTAGGCACAAAAGGCGCCTTGATAAAATAAAAAAGATAGAAAAAGAGCTGTCAAAATGCAGGTGAAGAGGTAAATATGAAACATTTAAAGAGTATCGACCCGGAAATTTATGACGCGATAAAAAACGAAATCAAAAGGCAGCAGGACAACCTTGAGCTTATTGCATCTGAAAATTTTACTTCGATAGCGGTGCTTGAAGCGCAGGGCTCAGTTTTGACTAATAAATATGCCGAAGGATATCCGCACAGGCGATGGTACGGCGGATGCGAGTATGTGGACAGAGCAGAGGAGCTCGCAATAGAGCGCGTAAAAGGGCTTTACAAAGCCGAATACGCAAATGTCCAGCCACATTCAGGGACACAGGCAAATATGGCGATATTTTTTGCGGTGCTAAAACCCGGCGACACCTATATGGCAATGGACCTTGCATGCGGCGGACATTTATCGCACGGGCTGAAACATAATTTCTCAGGGATGTTCTATAATGCGGTGCCTTACGGAGTAGACCGCGAGACCGAGATGATCGATTATGATGAGGTGCTTTCACTGGCAAAAGAACATAAGCCTAAGTTCATCCTCGCAGGCGCTTCCGCATATTCCAGGGAAATAGATTTTAAAAAACTGCGCAGAATCTGTGACGAAGTCAACAGTTTACTGTTTGTGGATATGGCTCATATCGCAGGGCTCATTGCTGCGGGCATCCATCCTTCGCCTGTTCCATACGCTGATTTTGTGACTTCCACTACTCACAAAACCCTGCGAGGCCCGCGCGGAGGATTCATTCTGGCTAAAAAGGAATACGCAAAGCAGCTGGATTCGCTTGTTTTTCCGGGCATGCAGGGAGGGCCTCTCATGCATGTCATCGCTGCTAAAGCAGTTGCTTTTAAGCTTGCCAATACTGAGGAATTCAAAGAATACCAGCAGCAGATCGTCAAAAACAGCCGCTATTTTGCAAATAGCCTCAAAGAAAAAGACTACAGGATCGTTTCAGGAGGCACTGATAACCACATGTTCCTCGTTGATCTGACAAGCAAGGAAATCACAGGAAAAGAAGCTCAGGTCTTATTGGAGACCGTCGACATCACGGTAAATAAAAATCTTATTCCTTTTGACACATTGCCGCCTGCGCATACAAGCGGAATTCGCTTAGGCACTCCCGCAGTCACTACCAGGGGGATCAAAGAGGCTGAAATAGAAAAGATCGCGGATTTCATTGACAGGACGATTAAATACCGCGCCGATAACACAAAATTAAAAGAAATAAAAAACGAAGTCTCAATCCTTACAAGGAAATTCCCTTTGTATCCTGAACTTCAGGGCATCATCAAATAACCTATAATTTACATTCCGGGATTGTACAAGCTTGACAATCCCGGAATGTATACGGGGAAGATATGAAAAGGATTAAGAAGCATAAAAGGATCAGCTGGGACGAATATTTTATGAAGATCGCGCATATCGTGGCGCAGAGATCGACTTGTCTGCGCAGAAATGTCGGCGCGGTGATCGTCAAAGATAAGAGGATGCTGGCAACCGGCTATAACGGTGCGCCAAGCGGCCTTGAACACTGCCTTGATTCCGGGTGTCTGCGGGAAAAATTAAAAATCCCCTCGGGCCAGCGCCATGAGCTCTGCCGCGGACTGCACGGAGAGCAAAACGCCATTATACAGGCTTCGTTATACGGTATAAGCGTGAAAGACTCGACAGTCTATATCACTAACCAGCCCTGTATCATCTGCGCCAAGATGCTGATCAACGCCGGAGTAAAAGAGGTAGTTATATTAGACGGCTATCCTGATAAGATGGCAATGGATTTCCTGAAAAAAGCAAAGATCAAAGTAAGGACTTTAAAGAAATCATAGCTTTCCAAACCAGGTTTGGAGACGATTGCCAAACCTTGTTTGAAATTGGAAGGAAGAAGGCAAAAGATGCGGTGCGCTTTCTGCAGCTACAAAGAAGATAAGGTTGTGGATTCCCGCAGCATTCAGGAGGGCCGGGCAATAAGGCGGAGGCGCGAATGCCTTAAATGCGGCAAGCGCTTTACTACCTACGAATATATAGAGGAGCCGTCTTTAATGGTGATCAAAAAAGACGGCAGGCGCCAGCCGTTTGACCGTAAAAAGATTTTATCTGGCATTATAAAGGCCTGCGAGAAAAGGCCTATAAGCATGGATAAGATGGAAGATATAATAATACAGCTGGAACGGGCAATACAGAAAAAGCCTTTGCGGGAGATCCCTTCCACAAAAATTGGCGAGCTGGTCATGGAAAGGTTAAAGGCAATCGATGACGTCGCCTATGTCAGGTTTGCGTCCGTGTACAGGCAGTTTAAAGACGTGGAGCAGTTCATGACGGAATTAAAGGACATGCTGAACAAGGAAAAGGGCAAAACTAAAAAATAAATTTAAGAAAGGGTGCTTTAAATGATAGAGATGGAACTCAATAAGATCGTCATCGACGAAAAAAGGCACGACCAGCTTATCGTGCTAAAAGAAAAGGAAGGCGAGCGTATTCTGCCCATTGTAATCGGCATTAACGAGATCTCTTCGATAAAACTAAAGATCAGCGGCGTCAATCCTCCAAGGCCTATAACGCACGATCTGCTTTTTTCCACCATACAGGCATTGGGAGCTGTTATCGACAGGATTATCATAGATAAGCTCGAAAACAATATTTTCTTCGCAAAACTTGTGCTCAAAACTTCTTCGGGAGATGAAAAATTTATAGATGCAAGGCCTTCGGACAGCATTGCCCTTGCTGTAAGGGCGCATTCGCCCATATTTGTCGATGAAGACGTATTAAAACAGATGGCTATATTCAATAAGGAATTATGATCTTTGGAATCCTTTCCGACTCACACGATAACCTTCCCAAAATAACCAAAGCAGTTGATTTCTTTAATAGTAAAAAAGTGGATTTCGTTTTCCACGCGGGTGATTTCGTAGCTCCTTTTGCAATAGACAAACTCAAATATCTGGAATGCGAATGGCTGGGGGTGTTCGGCAACAACGACGGAGAAAAAAAAGGCCTGGCGGCCAAGTCAAAAGGAAAAATAAGAAAAGGCCCGTTAAGGATGAAATTGAAAGAAAAAAACATAATTCTTGTGCACGATATAAAGTCAATAAATCTGTCAAAAGAAAAGTCGGATATCATCATCTTCGGACATACCCATAAACCCGAGGTCGTCGCAGGACCTCGAAGGCTCATCGTAAATCCGGGGGAATGCGGCGGCTGGCTTTACGGGAAGTCCACCGTAGCGCTAGCGGATTCGGATTCTCTAAAGGCGCGGATAATTAAAATATAATATTTATGAAATTTTTTTTCCATTGGTTTGACACGAACCGATATTTGCTTAAACAGATATTAAAGATATCGCAGGATAAAAATGCAAAACTTTATCTTGTAGGCGGGGTTTTGCGCGATATCCTCCTGGAAAAAGAGAAGGCTAATCCGGACCTTGATTTCTGTCTTAAAAAAGGCGCGATAAACTTTGCCAGGTCAGCCGCCAGAGAGCTGAAGTCCGGCTTTGTTGTACTGGATGAGGCGCACGGCTGCGCCAGGGTGGTAAAGAAAACGAATAAAGCCGTCTATACTCTTGATTTCTCTGATTTCCGCGGCAGAACGATCGAGGAAGATCTGGCGCACAGGGATTTTACGATCAACAGCATGGCATTGGGGCTGGAGGAGCTTTTTGGCAAGGATTTTTTCGAGTCCCTCATTGACCCCTACGGCGCAAGGCCGGATTTAAAAAAAAGGATTATCCGCGCGGTAAATAAGGACGCCTTTGACGAGGACCCTTTGCGCATCCTGCGCGCATACAGCCTCGGGTCTGTTTTTGATTTTAAAATAGATCAGAAAACTTTAAAACTCGCCTGCCTTAAAAAAAATAAGCTTAAAACCGTTTCAAAGGAACGCATAAGAGATGAACTGTTTAAGATCCTGTCAAGCGACAACAGCTATGAATTTTTGAAGAAGCTTGATGACGATCTTATACTTGAGCTTATATTGCCGCAGATAAAGCCCATGAAGAATTTCAAAAAAAGGGCCCTGGACATTGATATCTGGGGGCACAGCCTGCTGACCTTAAAAAACATCGAAGCCATAGTTAAAAGAAATAAAAACAAGCCGGAGCTTAAATACTATTTGGCGCAGGAAATCTCTTTGGGCAGGAACCGGCTGTCGTTGATAAAATTAGCCTGTATTTTGCATGACGCTGGAAAGCCGCAGACTTTCGGTTTTAAAAAAGGCAAGGTCAGCTTCCATGGCCATGAACGTTGGGGCGCTTCTATTATAAACGATATAGCGGAAGGACTGAAGCTTTCAAATGAGGAGACGAGGATTCTTAGAAAAATAGCGCTTCTTCATCTTCGTCCCGGGTTTATGGTCACAACTAGCGTGTTGACCCCTAGGGCAAAATTCAGATTTTTCAGGGATGCTCAGGATGAAGCAGTAAGCATACTTTTGCTTGCGCTTGCTGACGAGCGTTCGACCAAAGGTTACCTGCTTCTCGAGAAAATCCGAGAGAGATATGAAAGAGCGATTCCGTCTTTGATAAAAACTTTTTTTTCTAAACGCAAGGAAATAGTGCCGGCCCGCCTGTTAAACGGCAATGACCTGATGAGTCGTTTAGATCTAAGGCCTTCTCCTTTGATAGGCAAGCTTCTGGCACATCTCGAAGAACTCCAGGCAATTGGAAAGATAAAGACAAAAGAAGAAGGCTTAAGGGCCGCTTCGCTTGCAATAAAAAGTAGTTACAAATCCGGCAAATGATATTATAATAATATAGTGTCGTTGATCCCTTAAGGATTGATTGGTGCACCCGGCCGTGTAGGACCGGCTGGTACGCACGCCGTGAGCGTCTCTACTTAACACCCAATCTTATCGGATAGATTGGTGTGCGTCTCTACGCAAGGAGGGTTGATGGAAAAAGCAAAGTTTTCTGCTATGGAAAAGGACATACTTGCCGAAATCGGAAATATGTGCGCTGGCAATGCGACCACTGCCCTGGCGCAGATCCTTGGAAGGCGGATAGAACTCGAATTGCCTTCAGTAAAAATAATAAATGTTTCCAGGCTGCCTTCATACCTGAGAGTCGACCCGGAAGACCCGATAATCGGCATTCATATGCAGATTTGGGGGGGGGCAAAGGGGAACGCGCTTCTGGTATTCCCCAGAAAGGACTCATTTTTACTGATCGACCTTTTGATCGGTCCGCTTCAGGAAAGCCCCAGCAGTCTTACTGAGATAGGCATTTCAGCCCTTAAGGAAGTCGGCAATATCGTCGTCAGTTCTTATCTGTCGGCGCTGAGCGCCTTTACCGGCATATCGGCATTTCCCTCCACAGTCACATTGACAAGCGGCGCAGCCAAGTCCCTGGTTTCTCTGGCATTTTCAGGCCTGCGCAAGGAGGAGTGCGAGGAGACGATCCTGGTAGAGGCCCGTTTTATGGAAAGAAAGAGAAACCTTGACGGGAACTTTTTTATCATATTTGACGCGTCTTCCATCAGGATAATATTAAAAAAAGCAAAAGGATACATTAAATCAGAGGAATGAAAATGAAAAGAGAAGTTGATTTAAGTATCTTGAGTCTTGACCGGGCCTCCGAAATAATGGGCGCTCATATGGAAATCGGCAACCTTATGCGCGTGTTCATAAACGATTTGAGTTCCAAAATACCAGCTAAAAAAATAAGCCTTTTTTTATGGGATGTGTCGAAAAATAAATTTATCCTTAAAGCTCAAACCGATAAAAAGGATATCATTTCAGCACCGCAGGTAAAAAATGAGGTAGTTAAAGCATTGAGGATGAAAGGGCCTGTATTTTCCGGCCATTGCCTATTGCTGCCTTTGAGACCTAAGGGAGTGCCTCTTGGGGTTTTGAGCATTGAATTCAGCGTTAAAGAAAAGGCGGCTTTTAAGGATCAAGAAACAATCGGCTACCTGACTGAAATGGTGGCTACCGTTTTCTCAAACGCTAAACTTTTTATAGAATCAGAGATGCGCACCCAGGATATGTTCAGGTTTAACGTGTTGAGCCGCGCCTTAAACCCTACCGTCAATGAGGAGGAAATAGTAAAGATTCTAATTGAAGGTTTAGGCGGTATTATAAAATTTGATATCGGCGGGCTTTTGGTGCTCGGCAAACAGACACACAAACTTTTTATCAAGGCACGGACGCCGGTCACTAAAAACAATATCAGGACGGTTAAAAATAACCTTCTGGAGCTGATTTTAAACGTAACAAAGAACCCTCTGGATAATAGTAAATTAAAGGAAAAGATAAGTTTTGTCGAGACAAAGAAAAAAAGTCTCAAGATCAATTCCAGCCTGGACGCGCCTTTGATCACAAAAGGCAAAATAGTCGGTGTTTTGACCCTGTGCGGGTTGCAAAAAGATCAGTTCTCAGCCCGCGACCATCAGAACATTTCCATTCTTGCCTCGCACGGCGCAGTGGCATTTGAAAATGCCTGGCTCTATGAAGACCTGAGAAGGACGTATTTCAGCATCATAAACGCCCTGACCTCGGCAATAGAAGCTAAAGACGAATACACGCGCGGCCATTCTGTTCTAGTTTCAAAATTTTCCGTAGCTATAGCATTGGAACTCGGCCTTTCTTCGACGATGATCGAGTCCATACAGATCGCCGGACTTTTGCATGATTTAGGCAAGATAGGCGTCCCGGAAGAAATCCTGGTCAAGAAGGGGAAGCTGACCGATAACGAATACGAGGTCGTAAAAGCGCATCCGGAAATCGCTATGAAGATCTTAGGGCCTGTGGAATTCCCAAGTTTTACTCAGCGTCATACGCATCAGGATGCTTATGTCGAGGCACCTCCTGAACTTACATTAAGCCTTTTTGAAGAAGCGGATCTTTCATCCGATGTGAAGCTTATGATCTATCACCATCATGAGAAGTATGCGGGAGGGGGATATCCTAAAGGGATAAAAGGCGATGAGATCCCATTAGGGGCAAGGATCCTGGCTGTGTCGGATACTTTCGAGGCTTTGACCGCAAACAGGCCTTACCGTAAAGCCTTTACTTTGGACGAAGCCAAAAAGATATTGCTTCAGATAAGCGGCGAACAGCTCGATTCCAAGATTGTTGAAATCTTCATCAAGATACTTAAGACCAAAGGTCTTGAGTACATGCAGATGCAGGCCGGGTTTTAGGCGTACCCAGAAAATCATTCCGGGATTGCAGTAAATCAATTTTAATATTTAAGAGGAGGCAAGAAAAATGAAAAAGCTGATTTTGTTAGGGCTATTGCTTGGTTTTATTTCGTCTTTTGGTTTTGCCCAGGAAGCGGCAGTTACGTTAAAGGGCGATATCATCGACAATTTGTGCGCCGGGACAAAAAGCCCCGAAGAGCTGACTGCTTTTTTGAAGACGCATACCAAGGAGTGCGCGTTAGCACCTGCCTGCGCTGGAAGCGGATATTGTATTTTTGCAGACGGCAAACTCAACAAATTCGATAAAGACTCCAGCGCAAAAATAGAGGAGTTCTTAAAGAAGGCCGATAGCAAGCTCCAGGTAGTCGTGGAAGCAAAGAAGGCAGGCGAAGAATTAAATCTGGTATCGATTAGAAACCAGGACTAATCCCACCGAATATAATAATAAAAAGGACGGCGATAAGGCAGTTGTTTCTTGTAAGCCTTTTTATCAAAGCGCCTGAAAAAAGGGCGATAGACAAGACTTTTGCCGGTATAAAATAATATGAAATGAAAAAGTCGATTCTTGCTTTGCTTATCCTGGCGACCGGCTGTGTCATTCTTTTTTCAAATGCCAGGCCAATCCTTGTGTACCTGCTCTCGGCAAATTTGAGTAAACAGCTCGGCCCGGTTAAGATTTCGATTGGAAGGCTGGCCCTCGGGCCCCAAAGGCTGTCTCTCTCAGGAGTAAAGATTATCCAGGACAAAAGCCTTGATATCAAAATAAAAAATATCTCCTTGGATTACGGCTTTTTTAAAAGAGAGATCACAAAGATATCTCTTAACGGTTCATATGTGCGGCTGAATATAAGCCAAAAAAAAATCAGGGAAATAGCCGAACCCTGGCTTAAAAAGCAGGCAAAGGGCTTTTTAAAAATCAAGGTGGTTGAGATCACGGGCCTTGATCTGAATCTTGAGCTTGATGGTCTGCGTTTAAACGCCATTGTATCGGCAAGCCTGGATATTGAAAAGGGCCTGCCGATTAATTACTTTTTGCAGATAATTTCCCTGGAAAAACAAAACTATTATTTGAAAAACGCCTTTTTCAAGATGTCGGATAATAAAGCAGAGGGCAGTTTCTATGTAAAAGAGATGGGCCTTGGCAGGATGAAAATCAAAGACATAAAAGGCAAGTCCCGGTTCGAAGACCGGCGTGAAATATATTTTGAAAAGATCGAAGCTGAAACTTTAGATGGAAAGATGGCCGGGGATATTGATTTTAGCGTCCGGGAAAAGACATATTCCTTCGACCTTGATTTACACAATATTGCACTCGAAGCATTGGCTCAAAGTTTTGATTTCGAGAAAAAACTAGGGATTAGCGGCGAGCTCTCGGGGAATATCCGTATTTCGGCAAAGGATGAGGAATTATTGGATATAAAAGGCGACCTTGCAGTGCCTTTACCCGGGGGGGACTTCATTATCAAAGATCAGAAGTTTTTAAAGACCATTGCGTCAAATTCGAATCAGTCGCTTCAGATGGTAAACGAAAGTTTTAAGGATTATCATTACTCCGAAGGCGTTCTGGAACTGTCCCTCAAGGAGGGAAATCTGGTCATCAAGGCGGATTTGAACGGCGAAAAAGGCAGGCGGGATTTTTTAATCACTTATCACGCTTTTAATGCAGGGGATCTGCTCGGGCTTTTTAATCTAAAAAAACGTCTCAATTAAAAGGAGGCATGTATGCGGATTTTTTTCTCATTGATCGCAGCTTTGGTCTTTATCATCGGGTGCGCGCGCGTAAGAGTCGAGGCGCCGAAGGAACCGATAAAGGTGGATATATCTATGAGGTTAGATATATACCAGCATGTTGAGAAAGACATAGCCGATATCGAAAGCATTGTCTCGGGCGGGAAAAGCCCTTCTTCCAAAAGTGATAAGAACAGTGGCCGCAGGCTTTTCTTGGGGATAGCCTATGCCCAGGAAGGCTTAAGCACTGAAGTTGAAAGCGCGGCTTTAAGGCGAAGAGACAGATTTTCATCTTTGAGTTCTCTGGAGGAAAAAGGCATTGTAGGAGAAGACAAAGCCGGGTTAGGCTCAGTGCGCATGCAGGATAAAGCTGATGCGGCAGTCAAAGAGATAATAAGCGAAGAAAACGCAGACCGCATGATAATCTACAAAGCTGTAGCCCAGAAAAACAACACTTCTCTTTCGGAAGTACAGAAGTTATACGCTAAGAAATTGCAGGAAAACGCGCCATCCGGAACTCCGATCGAGGTCTTGGATGAGGCTACGGGTAAAAGTATATGGAAAACAAAATAGTAAAAAATATATTTGATTTATCAAATATTAGTAGTAAAATGATTTTGAAAAAATGAGCGGTTAATAAGGAGGTGAAAAAAATCAAAGGCAACTCTTATGATGTCAGATGTTGCCTTTTTGTATGTTTCACAGATAAAAGGGCATAGATATGGTAATAGTGTTTAAGGCTAAAAATATAGGTTTTTATGTGCAGTTTAACGAAACGCCGGCCGCGCACGATATTATTAAAAACCTGCCCATAGAAGGAATAGTTTCAAAATGGGGGGACGAGATATATTTTAAGACAGGCATAGACGCTGCCGGAGACGGCAAGACCACGGACATAAATGTCGGAGACGTGGCTTACTGGTCGGAAGGGCAATGCCTTTGTATATTCTACGGGCCTACTCAGGCAAGCTCAGGGCAGAAACCTGTTCCTGCGAGTCCGGTAATAATAGTGGGCAAGACCATGGCTTCGCCTGATGAGCTCAGGGAAATACACGAAGGCGAACGCATAAGCGTATTTGTTTTTGCAAAAAAGGAATATGCCGCCTCTGTTGAAAACCCTTATGACGACAACCGCAGATTATCACAGACAGAGATAGACGAGCTTATAAGGAAACTGCTTGCAGAAAAAGCAAGGGGCGGTGTTATTTAAAACAGAGCTAAAGTTTTTACAAGGGGGTCAGTTCAATAAGAGTGGACTGGCCCCTTTGTGTTTAGCAAAGGAGCAGGCATGTCAATAAGCCTTAGAGAATTTTATTGTAAAAGCCGAGCCTTGTGATACCATGATTTTATGATACAAAAAGGTGTAGCGACTTTCACTTTAGATTACGGCAAATGTCCCAGGTGGCTTTACGAGCGAATGGTAAGGCTAGGCCGGGAAATGACCTGGGTCATCGTAAGCGAATACGGGCCCGATGCGTTTATACAAAGAATAGCCGACCCGGTCTGGTTTCAGTCTCTTGGCACGGTCCTTGCGTTTGATTGGAATGCTTCAGGGCTTACGACTATTCTTACGGCGGCCTTAAAAGAAGCTATACGCGGACATGAAAAACAGCTGGGCCTTTTTATCTGCGGAGGAAAAGGAAAGACTTCGCGCAAGACGCCGGATGAGATCAAAGACTGGGGCCAGATTTTAAGCCTTCCTGAGCCGAAAGTAAATAACCTGGTATACAATTCCAGGATGTCCGCTAAAGTAGACAGCGCCCTAATACAGGATGGCTTTCAGATATACCATCACAGTTTCTTTTTTACAAAAAACGGGGCATGGACAGTGGTGCAGCAGGGGATGAACACGGCGAATCAGACCGCACGCAGATATCACTGGTTTTCTGAAAAAATCACAGACCTTGTTTGCGAGCCGCATTCCGGGATTGTAAGCCAGAGGAAAGTCCAGGCTTTGGATTTGACTGCAAAAATCAGCGAAAACACGCGCAGGACAAGCACGGAATTAGTGCTTGGCGGCTATCACAGCCTTATGAAAGACATAGAGCTTATCAGGAAATACAGGACGCCTGTCTCGCAGATGGTTTCCGTAAGCTCCGGTAAGACTCAGACCACCCTTCTTAATCTTGAGAACAAAGAATTTCACTGGCATCCTGTAGTAAACGAGGATTTTTCAAAGAGCACTTACCTTGAAAAGATCCTAAGCTTTGTCTGTGGGGAAAAACCCGAAAGTTATGAGAAGCTTCTGTCGTTAGAAGGCGTGGGCCCTAAAACAATAAGGGCATTGAGCCTCGTCTCCGAGGTCATTTACGGGGCAAGGCCTTCTTATGAGGACCCTGCGCGTTATTCTTTTGCTCACGGCGGTAAAGACGCAACTCCGTATCCGGTCGACCGAAAGACTTACGATTCTACAATAGAGTTTTTTTCAAAGGCAGTCAGCAAGACACGGCTTTCTTTCAGCGATAAGAAAAAGATGCTCGCAAGGCTGGCAAAATAAAAATGGAAGCAAAAATCTACTATCACCATACTGATTGTGGCGGAGTTGTATATTACGCTACATATCTTGAATTTCTAGAAAAAGCCAGGACCGAATTTTTGGCGGAAAAAGGGATAGACGTCAAAGAGCTTATGGAAGAAGGGAACTTTTTCGTGGTCAGCAGGCAGGAACTGGATTATAAGTCCCCTGTTCGCTATGGCGAAGTGATTGAAGTAGAAACCGTCATCAACGAAGTTTCAGCGGTAAGGATCCACCTCGGCCACAAGATCAAAAACAGCTCAGGCGCTATAGCCGTGGAGGCCAGGACAGTCCTGGCTTTTGTCGATAAGAATTTTAAACCCAGCGCAATACCCGATCATCTGCGGGAGAAACTATAATATGCTCAGCAGGGAAGAGATAAAAAAGTTAATAGAAAAGGCAAAACTGGTTACGGATTATATAGATCTCGATACCCAGTTGACACCAAACGGTTTTGATCTTACTATAGCTAAAATCTATGAGTTTATGGGAGCAGGCAATCTTGATTTTTCTAACAAAGAAAGAAAGCTTCCGGAAACAAAAGAGCTGTCTTGCGAGAAACTAACCCCAAAGGATAAATTTGGCTGGTGGAGGTTAAAGCCCGGCGTTTACAAGGTCCTGACAAATGAGACCGTTAATCTGCCTAACGATCTGATAGGGATTGCTTTTTCCAGAAGCTCGCTTTTGCGGATGGGGGCTTTTGCCCAGAACGGGGTCTGGGACGCCGGTTTTAGGGGAAAAAGCGAGTTTGTGCTGATGGTAGCAAACCCGCAAGGAATAAGCCTTAAGGAAAATTCAAGAGTGGTGCAGCTTCTTTTTACAAAGATCGCCGAGACAGAAGAGGGTTATAACGGCATTTACCAGGATAAACAGCCCTGATCATGTTTATGTTGAAATAAATCAAAACAGGTTGTAGAATGAAGTCATACACTAAATATCTGTGGTTCGACACAAAGAAAAGGCAGGAGTTCATCAATATTACTGCCCAAGTCGAAAGCGCGGTCATTGAAAGCGGCATCCAGGAAGGACTTTGCCTTGTAAATGCGATGCATATAACCGCAAGCGTCTTTATCAACGACGATGAAAGCGGCCTTCACAAGGATTTTGATGTCTGGCTTGAAAAACTGGCTCCTTACGGGAAAGAAAAATACAGCCATAACCTGAGCGGCGAAGATAATGCCGATGCCCATCTCAAAAGGACTGTGATGGGCAGGGAGGCGGTGATTGCAATAACTAAAGGCAAGCTTGATTTCGGGCCCTGGGAGCAGGTCTTTTACGGCGAATTCGACGGCAAGAGAAAAAAACGGGTGCTTATCAAGATAATAGGCCAATGATGTCAGTTTCAAGCGCGATCCTTAGCTTATAAGTCTAAGAATAGGATTTTTTTAAGATTATGGATTTCAAAAAAATATTTTCTTTAGCCAGGATTTTTAAAACAAAATTCAAGAAATTGACCCCAAAGGAGATTTCAATAATCGTATTTTGTGTGATTATTGTGATCTTTCTCTTCAGTAAGACCATAGAATTTTTAAGGGAAGGCGATATTGCGTCTGAAAAACAAATAATAGCCGGAGTCAAAGTAGGCCTTAACAGGTATTATATAGAATCATCGACAAAGAACAACATGTCTTTACGCCCTCAGACATTAGACGGGGCCGAGCTTGGGTATGCTTCAGAAAAGAACCCGTTTTTTACCAATGTCCTGGCTTTTCCCGGAGTGACTTTCAGTAAATGGCGCAAACTGCTTCCCAACGTCTATCAGGGACCCAGTTTGAGTTTTTATTTTTATGATCCCGTCTCGGGAGATTTTGTAGAGCAGAAACTCCTGCCGAAAAAAATCGTCAGGCTCCTTAATATCACAGAAGATAAGATAAGCGCAGATTTTGTCATGCAATTAAAAACGCGGCCAGTCATAAACTTTGTTGACGGAAAACAGCTTATAGGAGGGGCTGTTGTTTTAACGCCGGGCATAAGGAGAGATCCGGTTTTGACCGGAGAAGAATCCGAAACTGAACTGTTTTCGGGTTTTAAACAGGAACTGGAGGCTGAAATAGCCGCTGAGTTTTCTTCGATAGCTAATCAGATAAAATTCGGCTACTACAAAATAGAGCAGGCTACTAATAAAAAGATCATCTGCCAGATTTTCGAAGGGCTTGATTCTGTCGGAATCAGAAAGTCATTTTCTGTGGATCCCAAGGATGAAATAGGTTTTTACTTCAGCATAACAAATGAGCCTAAAGACACTTTTTTTACGCAGTCTTCAGACAATCCGGATAAATCCAAGCATATCCGCGTTTTCCGGAATGAAACTTTGAGAAAGATAACTTTCGTTTTTGAGCAGGCGCCGCTTGGCAGGGACAAGGATTACAATGACATGTTCGTGACGGTCTCTTATTAGAAAGAAATATCCACGGATTTTAACGGAAAGGAGAACACATGAAAAAGGGGCTAAGGAGGACAAAATATTTAGTGCATCCGTCAAGTCAGCTCAAGTATATCGAGATGACGATCTTGCCGGCTATTTTGATGAGCATGCTTTGCAGCTACTTTTTGATAAAAACCGGTGAAATCTTTCTCGCGAAAGAGAAGGCCCAGCTTACAGTGGAAGTGGTATACCTGAATGACACCGTAAAAAACCTGGATACCGAAAATTATCCGCCCCATATTGTGCGAAATATGGAAGTCCTGAAAAAAAGGCTTGATATCCTGAAGCAGAATCTGGAAATAGAATATTTAGATACTATAAAACAGTGGTCAAAAACAAGGGCTTTTCTTTTCTTTTTTCTCGCCATCGCTGTGACCTTATCAGGCTTTATCTCGCTTGTGTTTTCGCACAGGATAGCAGGACCGATTTTCCGATTAAAACTTTTGATGGACGAGTTAGCAGAAGGCAAGGACATCCCTCCTGTAAAATTCCGTAATTCCGACGAGTTTAAGGAACTTGCTGAATCCGTTGAAAAATTAAGAAGCTTCCTGAAATCAAAAGGCGTAATAAAATAGCCGGCCAAAGCAGATGTTTATAAAAACAACTCAGATAAAGGTTGTCCGCGGGGATATTGCCGGCCTGAAAGTCGATGCGATAGTCAATCCCGCAAACAGCAGTCCTTTCGCAAAGCATATTATCCGTGCTAAAACGATGGGACAGGACGGAAAAACCGACGAGTTTAAAATCAGAAGTTCCTGCCGCAATTCCCTCATATTGGCTGAAAAGTTAAAGACATCCTCTATTGCGTTTCCGGCTTTAGGAAGCGAAGACGCCAATTTCCCTCCGGTTGCAAGCGCAAAGATAATGGCTCAGGAGCTGTTAAGGCACCTGAGCGAAAACAAATCCCATCTCAGAGAAATAATTTTTTGCCTTAAAGATAAAAAGACTTACAGCGTTTTTGAAAAAAACGCCCTGGGTTACCTTGATTATATAGTTAATAAATTGAAAAGCCCGTTTCTCACCGTTGACGCCATTATTCAGATAAAAGGCGGGATCGTCCTTATAAAAAGGAACAATCCGCCTTTTGGCTGGGCGCTTCCCGGAGGATTTGTAGATTACGGCGAGAGTTTAGAACAGGCTGTTGTCAGAGAAGCAAAAGAGGAAACAGGTTTAAACATTACGGATTTAAAACAGTTCCATACCTATTCAGACCCGGATCGCGACCCCCGCTTTCACACAGTTGGCACTGTTTTTACTGCTAAGGCAAAAGGCAAGCCCAAAGCAGGAGACGACGCAGCAGGCGTCAAGGTCGCAAGTTTAAAAGAAATCAACAGCCTTGATTTTGCCTTTGACCACGCCCAAATAATCAAAGATTACATAAAGTATAAAGCAGTTAAATGAGTTTTTTAAGAAAGTTTAGCCTTCGCGAAGCTGCTTTTCAGCGTCGATGATGTCGCGGTTTATAACGCGGATTGTTTCTTTGATTCTTTCTTTGAGGATATAGGAAGAGATAGGATTGTCGTAGATCTCCCGCAGGATCTGTATTGCCATTCTGAAATACCGCACTACTTCGCCTTCATCAGTATCAGTATATTGCAAAATCTTAGAGAAATCAGTGCCGCGCAGCCAGAATTCAACTGCGCTTGAAAGATGGAAATAAGGCATTTTGCTTGCAGGATATACTTTAAGCTTTGATTCTTTATCTTTTATCTTTGCATACATCTCTTCGCAGGCCATGCGTATCCTGCGTCCTGTTTTTGAGATGCTTATCATGTGCTGGTTTTTTCTGGGTTCAAAAACCGCTGCGCAGGCGATGACCCCAAGGCCAAACTCATCTAATTGTTCGAACAGCCCCTGTTCGTATAATTCCCCTAATATAAGCTCATAGCCGTAGACTGATTTTGCAAACTCGCCTTTTGCGGTTAATTCGTTGTTTTCTATATAGCCCATTTCTTTGAGCAGGTTAAGTTTTGATTGCATGAGTTTCAGCGCCTGCTGCTGCTGGTGCTTTTTGGTCTGGAAATAATGAAGAGAGAGGGTATATATTTTAAAAAGGTCTTCCTGATATTTCTGGTATAGATTTAAGATCGTCGCATAAGAAGTATTGAACTGGCTGTTTACTCCTTCTGGCATGTCATAAATAATGTGGCGGACTTCTTCGGGGTTTACCCTGTTAAGATTTACTCTGCAATAGACAAATCCTTCCTTGTCCATGCCTCGCCTTCCTGCGCGTCCCGCCATCTGATAAAAATCCCTGACCTTTAAAATCCTTACATACTTGCCGTAGAATTTCCGAAGGTCATCGAAAATAACAGAACGGCTGGGCATGTTTATTCCTAAAGCAAAAGTTTCAGTCGTGAAAATAACTTTCAGAAGCCTGCTGGTAAACAGCCTTTCAACGACTTCCTTTAGAGTAGGAAGCATCCCGGCATGATGATAAGCTATGCCTTGCCTTATAAGCAGAGCAAGGTCTTTTGCGCTTTTTTCAGTCAAAAGATCGAATTTTTTGCAAAGGTCATGGTACATCTGGGTTATCTGGTCTTTTTCTTTTGAATTCAAGAAACTTAAATTCCCCAGTTCAAATGCAAGGTCTTCTGCGCGTTTTCTTCCAAAGACAAAATAAATGCAGGGGAATCCTTCTTTGAGCTGGATATGGCTTATCAGAGAATACAGTTTATTAGGCCGCGCATAGCCGATTTTTTTAAGCATCTGGATCTTATCTATGACCTGATTTCCGCACTGGAAAAAGAAATGAAGAGGGACGGGCCGTTTTTCTTCGATGACTATTTTTATCGGTTTTGAATGGATCGATTCTATCCAGTCTGAGAGTTGTTTTATGTTAGGGATAGTGGCGGAAAGCCCCAGGATATTCATGTGTTTGGGCAGAAACATCAAAGATTCTTCCCAGACTGTTCCGCGCTCTTCGTTGTCTATATAATGAATTTCGTCAAAGATTATCCATGAATATTTTTTAAGGCTTTCGGATTCTTCCAGGACTTTGTTGCGGAATATCTCTGTGGTCATGATCAAAATCGAAGCATCGGGATTTAGGGAGACGTCGCCTGTAAGAATGCCTATATTATTTCCGTATTGGCCCTGGAAGTCGCGGAATTTTTGGTTGGAAAGCGCCTTGATCGGAGCTGTGTAGATGAGTTTTAAGTCCCTTTCAAGGCAGGTCTCTATGATATGTTCTGCAATAGCGGTTTTTCCTGCGCCTGTGGGAGCGGAGACGATGACCGAAAAGCTCTGGTTTATGCAATCTATTGCTTCCTGCTGGAATCTATCGTAGATCATATATACTTATAAGAATTTTTTGGTTCCTTGCTTCCGCGTGCTGAAATTTTTTGCCGTCTGCTGCGGTTTACGCCTCGCTTTCGGTGACGACTATACCCTGGCGTGCATCCTTTCGCTCTGCGTAAATCCTTGCAGACTTTTGTCAAAAAATTTCTAATGCACACTCCAGCAAGAAACCAAAGTTTTTATTTGAATCTATTATAAGCTAAAAACATTGATTTATCTACCTAAAAAGAATATAATGAAAAATGTGGGTTACGAAGCTGCGATACAAAAAGCATGGGTTGACTTAGTTAACTTAAAGCCGCAGAAGAACTTATCAGTCAGATTCTTCGCTGATGAATATTCTGTTGATTCAGAGGCGCAGAAAGTGCTGTCTTTGTCCTGCAATGTCCCTGCTAAGGACTTTGTGGCAATTCTCATCCTGCATTATCTTATAGAGAAATTAAAAGGACTGCCAAAATTGACAGGCGAATGGATCTCTTTTAAGGAGCTGGCAGGAGGAGAGAGTTATTATCCTGCTTTCAGGAAACGGGCTATCGAACCTATTTTGAGAAAATACGGCAGTAAGCCCGAAAATATTTTTTCTTGCCTTGAGCGGCTGCCTGCGAAGAAAGTAAAACAGGCAGACGCAGCAATTGCAGTTGACACTTTTGAAGGTGTCCCCGCGTTAGTCGAACTCTGGTCAGGAGACGATGAATTCGGGCCTGAAGCTAATATGCTGTTTGACAGGGATATCAGCAGGATTTTCTGCACCGAAGACGTGGCTGTTTTAGCGGGGTTTGTGGCAAAGCATATTTAAAAAAGAGAGTCGGACTTTATGAAAAGGCTGTTTGTTTTTTTAGGGGTTTTGTTTTCTGGTTTGGGAATATATGGCTGCGACGCCTTAAATGTTTCACAGGAGGCAAAGGTCAGCTTGCCTTTTGGCAAAGCCTATAATTACAACGATATCCTGGTCGTCCGGGCTGTAGACGGAGATACCTTAAAGTTAGAGAACGGGGAACGGGTGCGTTTGATAGGGATCGATACGCCTGAGATGCATGAGTCCAATAAATTGTATAAAGACAGCCAAAGGACAGGACAGGATATACGGACGATTCAGGCTATGGGGAAAAAGTCTTATATATTCACAAGAGACCTTGTAGAGGGCAAGCGCGTCCGTCTTGAATTCGATGTTGAGAAGAAAGACAGATACGAAAGGCTTCTTGCATACGTTTATTTAAAAGACGGTACATTCCTGAATGCAGAGATTGTAAAACAGGGGTATGCTTCGTTAATGACCTATCCGCCTAACGTAAAATACGCGGATGACTTTGTAAAGTTATATCGAGAGGCGCGTGAAAATAACCGCGGCCTCTGGAAAGAATAGTGGGGACGCTTCTAACCGTAATCAAGAACCGTCCCTAATTTAGGAGGTGGGTATGTTGAGATTATTGAGTGCGGGAGAATCGCACGGAAAAGGCCTGGTTGCGATACTTGATGGCATGCCTGCAGGGCTTTCCGTAAAAATAGACTTCATTAATTCTGAATTGAAACGCAGGCAGATGGGATTCGGCCGCGGCAAGCGCATGCAGATAGAAAACGATAAAGCGCAGATCATCTCAGGATTAAAAGCCGGAAAAACCCTCGGAAGCCCGATTGCCCTGTTGATAGAGAACAGGGATTTCAGCATCGAGAAACTGCATAAGGTCATAAGCCCCCGTCCAGGCCACGCTGACCTTGCAGGGCTTTTAAAATACGGCTTTAGCGATATACGCGATGTACTTGAGCGCGCCTCAGCAAGAAGCACAGCAGCAACAGTAGGGATAGGAGCATTGTGCAAGATTTTTTTAAAGGGATTTAAGATAGATATTTCAAGCAGGGTGGTTTCTATAGGCGGAGAGACAACTCATCAGGCAAGAGTGGCAAAGATCAGTGAGGCTATTTCAAATAAAGACACTGTAGGAGGGATTTTTGAAGTAAATGCAACAGGCGTTCCTGTGGGGCTTGGCAGTTATGTTCAGCAAGACCGCAGATTAGACGCAAAGCTTGCCTGCTCTATTATGTCAATTCCCGGGATAAAGGCCGTTGAAATCGGGCTTGGTCTCGGTTATGCGGATAAATTCGGCTCAGAAGTCCACGATGCGATCTATTTTTCTAAAAAGTACTGCAGGAAGACCAATAATGCCGGCGGCATCGAAGGCGGCATTTCAAACGGAGAGCCCATAATCCTGCGCGCGTGCATGAAGCCGATATCTACTTTGATGAACCCTTTAGATTCGGTAAATATCATCAGCAAAAAAACATCGAAGGCAGCTTCAGAACGTTCTGACATATGCGCAGTTGAATCAGCAGGCGTTGTCGCTGAATCCTGCGTTGCGTTTGTACTGGTAGATACATTCCTTGAGAAGTTTGGCTGCGACAGCCTTCTGGATATAACAGCCGGTTATAAGAATTATTTAAGAAGAATAAAGGCGTAATTCGCAGACGCCCCCGGCCACGGGGCTATGACTTATGCCGGCTCTGCCTCCATAAGTCATCTGCTCATTAAAAAAAGTAAAAAAAGTTGGTTAGAAAATCGCTCCTGTTACGTCTATTATAGGTGAGGGCGCAAGAAGCCCGAACTTATATTATGCGGAAAGGGGGTGATTTTCATGGAAAAGCAGGAGGGTTTACAGGTAGTAAGGTTATACAAGCTTGACGGAGAATCAAAGGTAAAGGCCTTTGTTGATATCTCGATCGGCGATTTTATAGTCAAAGGCTTGAGGCTCCTCGAAGGCAAGAAAGGGCTGTTTCTCGGAATGCCGCAGGAAAAGTCCAAAGACGGCAAGTGGTATAACACGTTCTTTCCGGCAACAAAAGAAGCCAGGCAGGACCTTACAGACGCTGTGCTTAACGCTTACGAGCAGTGATCCTTAGCGCAAAACATGCTTAAAGCTACGGGCTGCCAGCAGACAGCCTGTAGCTTTAAGGCAGATAGGTTTATATGAACAATATCTATTTAGTCGGTTTCATGGGAACAGGAAAAACGCAGGTCGGCAAAAAACTCGCAAAGCAATTGGAGCGAAAGTTCCTTGACCTCGATGAATTGATTCAAGACAGCGAAAACAGGAGTATTTCTGAGATTTTCCAAAAATTGGGAGAGCCGTATTTCCGCAGCCTCGAGAAAAAAATGTTATCAGAGGTCTCAAAACAGAAAGAGTGCGTTGTATCATGCGGCGGAGGCATTGTGATTGACCCCCAGAATATAAAATTAATGAAACAGACAGGTATGATGATATGCCTTTCTGCAACGCCCGAAGTGATTTTAAAAAGGACAAAAGGTTTCAGCCACAGGCCCCTGTTGAATGGGGAGGATCCTAAAGAAAAAATCAGGTCATTGCTTGCCGAAAGAGAAAAATTTTACGATCAGGCTGATAAAATTATAGATACCTCTGAGATTTCCGTAGAAGAAACCTCAGATCAGATCTTAGCATTTATACTTTCAAAAGATGAACAGGCTTGAGGCGCTTGTCGCCCTTAATCTTATTTTAGACATAGGAAGCATAAGGTTAAAGAAGCTGCTTGAGGCCTTTGAAAAGCCCGAAAATGTCCTCAATGCCTCTATTGAAAGGCTTGTCTCTGTTTCGGGCATTGGCCAGGCAATAGCTCAAAAAATAGTTTCAATAAAGAAAGAAGACGTTGAAAGGGAATTCCTTTCTGCGGAAAAACTAGGTCTGCGGATCTTGAGTTTTGAAAGCCTTGATTATCCGAAGAATCTTTCCATGATTTGCGACCCGCCGATAATCCTTTACGTAAAAGGAAGATTGACCGATGGTGACAATATAAGCCTGGCTATTGTGGGTTCGCGCCGCGCTTCTTTTTACGGTTTAAGCAGCGCGGAAAACTTCGCAAAGGAACTGGCAGCCAGGGGTTTTACCATTGTCTCAGGCATGGCAAGGGGCATTGATACTTATTCGCACCGCGGCGCATTAAAATCCGGAGGAAGGACAATAGCCGTAATCGGCAGCGGATTTAACAATATCTATCCTGATGAAAACAAAGAACTCGCAGAGGAGATCTCAAAAAACGGAGCCGTGATCTCGGAATTGCCTGTTGACGCAAAACCTCTAAAACAGAATTTTCCCAGAAGGAACCGCGTCATAAGCGGCCTTTCCCTGGGAGTCCTGGTAGTAGAAGCCGCAAAAAACAGCGGCGCTTTGATAACATCTGATTTTGCCCTTGAGCAGGGCAGGGATGTGTTTGCGCTTCCCGGAAAAATAGACAGCCCGGGCTCTTTCGGCACAAACGGGCTGATTAAACAGGGAGCAAAGCTGGTCTGTTGCCCTGAAGATATACTTGAAGAATTCCCGGACTTTTGTTTGAGCAAGGAAGAGGCATGTTCAGGGCCTCCCCGAATACCTTTAAAAAATAAAAACGAATCTCTATCAGAAAAAGAGGCTTTGTTGTATAATATGCTTTCTGAATGCGCGCTTGCAATGGATGATATAATCGAAAAGACTCATCTGTCTGTAGCTGAATTGTCGGATACGCTTTTAAGGCTTCAGATAAAGCGTTTAATAAGACAGCTTCCGGGAAGACAATTTGCGAGGAATTGATATGGAAACAAAGAGTTTGGTAATAGTCGAGTCGCCTACCAAGGCAAAGACCATTAGCAGGATTCTGGGAGACGGTTTTTCTGTCATTCCATCAATGGGCCATATAATCGATCTGCCTGCGAAAAAACTGGGGGTCGATATAGAAAAAGATTTCGAGCCTTCCTATGTCGTCATCTCAAGCAGAAAGAAAATAATAACCCAGCTTAAAAAAGAAGCGAAAGACACGGAAAATATCTACATCGCGACTGACCCTGACCGGGAAGGCGAGGCAATAGGCTGGCAAATAAAGGACAAGTTCTTTAAAGGAAAGAAGGTCTTGCGCGTAAACTTCCATGAAATCACTTCGAGCGCGGTAAAGGCGGCTTTTGAACATCCCAGGGATTTTGACAGCCATATGATAGAGGCTCAGGTGAGCCGCAGGATCCTGGACAGGATAGTGGGCTATTTTTTAAGCCCGCTTTTGTGGAAAAAAATCGCTCGCGGCTTAAGCGCGGGCAGGGTGCAGTCAGTTGCTCTTCGACTGATCGTAGACCGCGAAAGGCAGATTCAGAAATTTGTCCCTCTAGAATACTGGGAGATAGAAGCAGAGCTCAAAAAATTATCAGGCCCGGGTTCTTTTACGGCAAAGTTTGATAAGATAGATGGCGAAAAAGCCCAGATAAACAACAAAGAGCAGGCTGATAAGCTGGTTGACGACATAAAGTCTAAAAAGTTTATAGTCTCTGATATAAAGCACACCGAGAAAAGGCGATATCCTGATGCGCCTTTTATAACAAGCACTCTCCAGCAGGATGCATTCAATAAATTAAGGTTCAACGCAGTAAAGACCATGATAATAGCGCAGCAGCTTTACGAAGGCATTGACATCGGAGAAGAAACGCCGGTAGGTCTGATAACATATATGCGAACCGATTCTACGCATGTAGCTGCTGAAGCATTGCAACAGGTGCGGGATCTGATCGCGAAAAAATTCGGCAATGATTTTTTGCCAGAGAAGCCGCCTGTTTATAAGACTAAGAAATTTGCGCAGGAAGCTCATGAGGCAATAAGGCCGACTCTTATCAACAGAACAGCAAATGACCTAAAAGGGCATCTTAGCGAAGACCAGTATAAATTATACGAACTCATCTATAACAGGTTCGTGGCAAGCCAGATTTCTCCTGCCAGGTATTCGGTTACCACCATCAATGTCTTGGCCGATAAATATCTTTTTGTGGCTTCCGGCAGCAGATTGGTTTTTGAAGGATTCCTCAAAGTCTACGACCACATAGAAGACGAAAATCAGAAAAACGAAATACCGGAGCTTGAAAAAAACGAGCTTTTGGAGATGGTAAATCTTTTGCCTTCGCAGCATTTTACAAAAGCGCCGCCCAGGTTTTCTGACAGTTCTCTCGTCAAGACCCTGGAAGAAGAAGGCATTGGCAGGCCTTCGACCTATGCCCCGATAATTTCAACTCTGGTCCTTCGCGGATACGTCCACAGGATAAAAGGATATTTAAATCCGACTGAACTGGGTTTTAAGGTATGCGATATGCTTACTGAATATTTTCCCGAGATAATGGACGTTAAATTTACAGCTTACATGGAAGAGAAGCTTGATGAAGTCGAAGAGGGGAAGATAGACAGGATAAAAGTCCTTAAGGATTTTTACACTCCATTTAAGACAAGTTTCGATTTTGCCTCGCAGAATATAAAAAAAGAAGTCGTCACCACAGATGAAATCTGCGATAAGTGCGGTAAGCCAATGATCATAAAATGGGGAAGAAAAGGAAAATTCCTAAGCTGTTCTGATTTTCCGAAATGTAAAAACGCCAAGTCCATAACTACCGGCGTTAAATGCCCTAACGAAGGCTGCGGCGGGGAATTGATAGAAAGGCGGTCAAAAAGAGGGATCTTTTACGGCTGCAGCAATTATCCCAAATGCACTTTTATCGCCAAAAGTCTGTCGGACGTAAAGCAATAAACAAGGCCCGATCTTGAAAGATTATGGAAAGATATATAGATAAATTCAAACGTTATCTGGAAATAGAAAAAAACTATTCAGGCCATACTATTTTAAATTATCAGATCGACCTTGAGGATTTTAAAAAGTTCCTCGGTGATTCTTCGATAGAAAAAGTGGATTACCTTGCGGTGCGCAAGTACCTGGCAATGCTTAAAGAAAAAAACTTCGGTTCAAAGACGATGGCGCGCCATCTGTCTACCCTGCGGTCTTTCTTTAAATTTCTTGTGAGGGAGGGGTTCCTTAAAAACAACCCGATCTTAAGCGTTTCCAGCCCGAAGATCGAAAAGCACCTCCCTTCTTTTCTGACCGAAGAAGAAACAGTCAGGCTGATCGAAGCCAGCTGCCCTAAAAACGAAGCGGGATTGCGGGACAGGGCTATTTTAGAGACTTTTTACAGTTCAGGGCTGCGTATCAGCGAGCTGGTGGGACTAAATCTTGATGACGTAGATTTTATTGGTGGTATAATTAAGGTCAGGGGAAAAGGCAAAAAAGAGCGCATCGTGCCTATAGGAGATAGAGCTCTTCAATCCCTTCGTGAATATCTTAACAAGAGGCAAAAACAATCCCAGTCTTTGTTCTTGAATAAAAGAGGCAACCGCATCACTGACCGCGGTGTCCGGGGTATAGTCGCCAAGTATATTCGTATCTCCGGGACAAAGCAGGGGATTTCTCCGCATACTTTAAGGCATTCTTTTGCAACGCATCTTTTAAACCGCGGAGCTGATTTGAGGACTGTCCAGGAACTGCTGGGTCATGCTAATCTTTCAACGACCCAGATATACACGCATCTTACGACTGAGAGACTAAAGAGCGTCTACGATAAATCGCATCCCAGGGCGTAAGAGCGATAACCAATAGTCAATAAAGTCAGGCTAAGGCATGTTCATACTATACGATCTGATTTTTTTAATATTCTCCATATGCTACCTGCCCGTATTCTTGTTCAGGAAAAAGATGCATCCGCATTTTAAAATGCGCCTCGGGATCCTTCCTAAAGATTGGGAATTTGCCCAGCCTATATGGATACACGCAGTAAGCGTAGGAGAGGCGATCTCGGTAAGACACCTTATTGAGGATTTAAGGCGAGCCCTGCCCAATAAAAAATTTGTCATTTCAACTGTTACCGCGACAGGCAATAAAATCGCAAACGGCATTGTCGAAAAGAAGGATTTTGTGATATACCTGCCTTTGGATTTCGGCTTCATAGTAAAAAAGGTTATAGACCGCATCAGCCCTTCGGTGTTCGTCATCACAGAAACAGAGATCTGGCCCAATCTTATAAGGTGCCTGCATAAGAAAAAAATCCCTATTGTCCTTGTAAACGGAAGGATCTCCGACGCCTCTTATAGGGGATACAGCGCAATAAAATTACTCCTGGCTCCTGTTTTAAACAAAATTGACGTTTTCTGCGTCCAGTCAGAACGCGACAAGCAAAGGCTACTAAAACTGGGTGCCAGGCCCGAGAAAATAAAAGTCACAGGGAACATGAAGTTTGATATCAAGATAAGGGATTACGATGAGCTCAGGAAAGACTACACCGATTACCGCCAAAGGCTTAGCCTTGAGTCTAAAGACAGGCTTTTGATCGCAGCCAGTACTCATAAGGGCGAAGAAGAGATGGTATTGAAGGTCTTCAAGGAACTTTGCATGGAGCATCCGAATTTAAAAATGCTTATCGCGCCAAGGCATCCCGAGAGGATAGACGAAGTTGAAAAGTATATTTTAGGGTCCGGTTTCAGGGCCGTGAGGATTTCAAAGCTGGCTGATAAGGTAGGGACTTCGCATGTGCAGCTTCAGGAAACAGACAAAAAGATCGTTTTTATCCTGGACACCGTAGGACAATTGTTGTATTTCTATGTGCTTTCGGATATAGTGTTTGTGGGAGGCAGCTTGGTGAAGAAGGGAGGCCATAATATTATTGAACCGGCGTCTTTATCCAAACCCATCATATTCGGCCCGCATATGTTTAATTTCCGCGAGATCGCGGCTATGTTCCTGAAAGAGAGGTCCGCGATAATGGTCAATGACGAACAGGGGCTTAAAAACTGTTTGAAAGATTTCCTTGAAAACGAATCGAAGATATCGGAATCCGGAAGGTTTGCCAAAGATATCATCATGAAAAACAAAGGGGCAACCGAAAGGAACAAACAGGTGATCCTTGATCTGCTAAAGAATAAAAATGCTTGAAATACGTTTCCGAAAAATAAAGTTTATAGCGGTCTTTGCTTTGTCCGGCACTATAGACATAGATTCCTCGAATTTAATAGAAAGGGTCGGCTGGTGCATTGAAAACGGCTACCGCGACGTGCTTCTGGATTTTGAGGACGTAAACACTATCGATTACGCCGGGCTCTCAGCCATAGCAATAGCTTATAAAAACGTCATCAATCACAGGGGCAAGATGAAGTTTGTGAACGTGCAGCTTCACATAAGAAAGGTTTTTAATCTTGTCTGCCTTGACAGGGTCTTTGAGGTGTTCAACGACGAAAAACTGGCTATAAAAAGTTTTGAGGAAGACCAGATCATCTCTAAGATACAGCAGAAACAGCTCAGAAGAAGGTTCAGGCGCCTGCCTCTTGATATAGACATAGAATTCAGATCAAAAAACGAAGAGAAATACCATAAGGGGAAACTCCTGAATTTAAGCGGGGTCGGGCTGCTCATTTTTGTGGATAAGGTCTATCCATTGGGCGAGATACTGGATTTAAGACTTTCGCTTTTGCCTTCGCCTGGTTTATTCGAGACAAAGGCAAAGGTCGTCTGGTTAGTGCAGAAAGGAATACAGCCGCAGATCTATCCGGGCATGGGTCTTGAATTTTATCATATAGACTCAAAGATGCAAGGTAAAGTAGTGGAATTCGTAGAGCGAAACCTTCCTTTAAACAGTTCTTCCGATAATACTTGAATTTTAGCCAAGTGTTTTGTCCGCGTGCTGAAAATTTTTGCCGTCTGCTGCGGTTTACGACTCGCTCTCGCCAGTAGACTAACGCTGATCTTTCGTGCTTCCGCTCGTCGTAATCCCTTGCAGACATTTGCCAAAAATTTTCTAATGCACGCTCCCAAAACACTTGGCTAAGAAACAGAATTTATTGAATTATTTATTCGGGCCGGTTGTTATGAGAAAACTGAAAGAGTATCCCAAGGCTATAATTTTCGACATGGACGGCGTTATCGTAGACTCAATGCCTTATCACTTTATTGCCTGGTATGAGGCTTTGAAGCCTTACGGAGTAAGGGTAAGCTGCTTCGACGTCTATACAAAAGAAGGCGAACGCTGGGATAAGACGATTAAAAGCCTTCTCGCAAGCCACAAGGTAGATCCCACCCCAAAAATCCTCAATCAGATCTTTGCCCTTCGCAAAAAGATCTTCAAGAAATATTTTAAAAGGTCTGTATTTAAGGGGGTGGACGGGTTTTTAGCGTGTTTGAAGAAAAAAGGATATCTCTTGGGATTGGTCACAGGGACTCCGATGCCGGAAATCAACAGGATCTTGCCTCAAAAAATAAAAAAGCTTTTTGACTGTATTGTGGCGGGAGACCATGTCAAAAAAGGAAAGCCAAATCCTGAGCCGTATCTGATGGCTGCGAAGAAACTCAAAACCAGGACTGATTCCTGCGTTGTCGTTGAAAACGCGCCTTTAGGCATAGAATCGGCAAAAAGTGCAGGTATGTTCTGCGTAGCCCTTACCACAAGCCTGCCGGGAGATTATTTGGGTAAAGCTGACGTAGTCGTTGAAACACTTGAGCAGATCCCGGGGATAATAGACAAGGCATGCAGTATATAAAGAGGGAATAAAAGCGAAGGCTGCTGTTCTGTCTACGGCGACCTGCAAAAAGAAGCCGCTGTCGGTCAATAAGTTTATCATTGAATAATATTTTATTTGGGATTAGAATATAAAAATCAGGCGCATTATTAAAAGGAGGATGGGATGGGGGGATTCTGGAATTTCTGGATATACGTTATGATCGGGATTGCGGTCGTTATTTTTTTTAGCGGCATAAGAATAGTCAGGCCCACGCACCGCGGATTGATAGAGCGCTTTGGTAAATACAGCCGTTTTGCGATGCCTGGCTTCCACTGGGTCATGCCTGTCATGGAGCAGATGTATCCGGTAAACATCACTGAAGTGATGGTGGATGCCGAGCCTCAGGAGATAATCACCAACGACAATCTTAACGCCCGCGTAGATGCGCAGGTCTATTTCAAGGTCAAAGATGACGAGGAGAGCGTAAAGAATTCGCAGTACAGCGTTAATAGTTACCAGTATCAGATAGTAAACCTCGCGCGCACCACTTTGCGCAATATCATCGGAACCCTTACTTTAAAATCCGCAAACAGCGAGCGCGGAAAAATAAACGAGGAGTTGCAGAAGACTTTAAAAAAAGAGACTGGAAGCTGGGGCATAGAAATAGTAAGGACTGAGCTTAAAGAGATAGACCCTCCCAAAGACGTGCAGGAGACTATGAACAAGGTGGTCAAAGCCGAGAACGAAAAGATCTCAGCCATAGATTATGCAACCGCCCAGGAGACGATGGCTGACGGAGCCAGAAGAGCCGAGATAAAAAAAGCAGACGGCGTAAAGCAGGCAAGGGTCATGGAGGCAGAAGGCGAAGCGCAGGCAATAAAGCTGGTAAACGAGGCTGCAAACCAGTATTTCGTCGGCAACGCCCAGTTGTTAAAAAGGCTTGAGACGGTGGAAAAGTCTTTGGCCAACAATGCAAAGATAGTCATTCCGGCCAATACCGAGCTGATAAACGTCATAGGCGAAATGGCCGGTATTATTCCTGTTCAAAAAAAGGACCACGTCCAATAAAGAACTTCCGATGAAAAGAAATTGAAATGCAAGGCAGCTTTCTGTGTACAAGGGGGCTGCCTTTTTAATTTTTAAGAGGCTAAAATGGCGATAGACCCTGTCTGCAAAATGACGGTAGACGAAAAAACAGCTCTTAAGCTTGAAAAGGACGGAAAGATCTATTATTTCTGCAGCCGAGGCTGTCTTGACTCGTTTGCCGGCAGGAAATCGGGCGCAGCCTCAACAATGCCAAAAGACAATAAACCTAAAGAAAAGACAGTCATCAATGTCGTTGGAATGCATTGCGCAACTTGCGCGATTACCATAGAGGACGCCCTTAAGAAAAATTCCGGCGTTTCTGAAGCAAAAGTCAATTTCGGCACTGAGCAGGCATTCATACAATACGACCCCGGAAAAACAGAACTTTCGAAATTGCACAGGATAATCGAAGAGGCGGGCTATAAGACAGTAAAAGAAGACGGCTTATTCGGTTTCGAGAAACAAAACAAATTAAGAGAGGTCGAGATCCGCAGCCTGCGGATCAAGTTTATTGTTTCCGTTATTTTATCCCTGCCTCTGATGTATATTTCCATGGCTGATGAATTCAGCCTGCCCTTAGCTTCGTTTATCTCTGCCAATTCTGCTTTAATACAGTTGATGCTCGCGACGCCTGTTCTGATATGCGGTTCTAATTTTTTTGCAAGGGGCATACTGGTTGTATTTAAGGGCCGCAGGTCTAACATGGACACTTTGGTATCTCTGGGAGTAAGCGCCGCCTATCTTTATAGTTTGTTTGTCTCTGTTTCTATTTGGAGTGGCAAGGCTGTTTATTCGGAAAGCAAGCTTTATTACGAGACTGCCGCGTTTTTGATAACTTTTATACTCCTTGGAAAATTTTTGGAGGCAAGGGCAAAGGCTAAGACTTCAGAGGCAATAAAAAAACTCATAGATCTTCGGCCCAAGACCGCCAAGGTATTACGCAGCGGCAAGGAATTGGAAATACCGGTAGAAGAGGTTATTATAGGCGATATAGTGATAATAAAGCCCGGGGAAAGGATTTCCGCGGACGGCATAGTGATCGAAGGTTATTCAAGCGTGGATGAATCTATGGTGACCGGGGAAAGCATGCCGGTCGACAAATCTCCAGGCAAAGAAGTCATCGCAGGGACCGTAAACAAGACAGGGCAATTTAGATTTGAAGCGATCAAAGTAGGCAGCAATACCCTGCTTGCCCAGATAATAAGACTTGTGAGACAGGCCCAGGGGTCAAAGCCTGCGATTCAGGAGCTCGCCGATAAAATCTCAGCTTATTTTGTGCCTTTTGTGCTGGTCATTGCTGTTTTGAGTTTTATAATATGGCTTGTCTTTGGCAAGGCTTTGATTTTTGCGTTGTCAGTGGCTATCTCGGTTTTGATCATCGCCTGCCCCTGCGCCCTGGGGCTTGCAACTCCTACTGCCATCATGGTGGGCACAGGCATTGCAGCGCAGAAAGGCATACTCATAAAAAATGCCTCCAGCCTCGAGATAATATATCAGGTAGGAGTTGTTATTTTTGATAAGACCGGGACTATCACAAAAGGCCGGCCCGAGATGATGGATATCGTTGCGTATCACTCAAGAAACAGAGACGACATCCTTCAGTTGGCTGCTTCTGTCGAGAAGAATTCGGAGCATCCTTTGGCATCCGCTGTTTTAAAGGCAGCAGAGGAGTCAGCTATAAAAATAAAAGAAGCGCAGGATTTTGTTGCTATTCCCGGGAAAGGCGTCATAGCTACCGTTGAAAAAGAACTGGTAATGCTGGGCAACCGCAGGCTCCTGGAAAATAAAAACATAGAAATCCCTGCAAAGTCTGTCTCTGATGCAGAAAGGCTTGAAAACGAGGCAAAGACAGTGATGTTTTTGGTATTAAACAACAAACTCTCAGGACTTATTGCAGTCGGCGATACCTTGAAAGATTTTGCAAAAGAGGCTGTCTTGGCTTTAAAGAAGCTGGGTAAAAAGGTAATAATGATAACCGGAGATAACCGTAAAACCGCACAGGCAGTCGCGCAGTCAGCGGGTTTTGATCAGGTCCTGTCAGAGGTGCTTCCTCAGGATAAAGCCAAAGAAATAAGACAGCTTCAGTCAGAGGGGTTAAAAGTGGCAATGGTCGGCGACGGCATAAACGATGCGCCTGCGCTTGCGCAGGCTGATGTCGGTATCGCTATCGGCAGCGGCACTGACATCGCAATAGAATCGGGTGATATCGTCTTGATAAAAGACGACTTGAGGGACGTTGTGACGGCAATGGACCTGTCCGGCTATGCTATGAAGAAGATAAGACAGAATCTTTTCTGGGCTTTCTTTTACAATTTAATAGGCATACCGATCGCAGCAGGAGCTCTTTATCCTTCTACGGGATTTCTGTTAAACCCGATGATAGCAGGCCTGGCAATGGCGTTCAGTTCAGTATCGGTGGTCACTAATTCTCTTTCAATGAAAAGGTATAAGAGCAAGATTTAAAACTGTAATGCAAATCTGATACTGCAAACAAGGAGGCTGAAATGGACGCGCTGGAAGCCATAAAGACAAGAAGAAGCACAAGAGAATACAGCGATAAGCTTATACCAAAAAATATCCTTGAGAAAATAATTGATGCGGCAAGGTTTGCTCCTACGGCAAGAAATCTTCAGCCCTGGGAGTTCGTTGTAGCGACTGAGAAAGAACTCATAAAAAAGATAGCCGGCATAACAGACCACGGAAAATTTCTTTCCGGAGCAGCAGCATGCATACTCGTTTTTTGCCAAGATACAAAATATTATCTTGAGGATGGCTGCGCAGCCACACAGAATATTCTGCTTGCGGCGTCAAGTCTCGGCATCGGTTCCTGCTGGGTCGCAGGAGATAAAAAGCCTTACTGCAGCCAACTGAACGAACTGCTTTTTGTGCCTCTTAATTTTAAACTTGTCAGCATAGTCGGGCTTGGGTATCCTAAGTGCAAAGGGTCGTTTGGAGAAACTGATAAAAGGCCGATTAAGGAATTGCTGCATTGGGAAAAGTTCTAAGGATGCCGCAACCATGATTTTTTAGGAGGTTCTGTTTTAATGTGGTATAATTACATAATAAGTAATATTTCAAGAAAGGTCAAAGATGCGGATTTTCATCATACTGGTCTGTATCGGTCTTTCCGGCTGCGCAAGCGTGCCTTTTTTAAACAGCTGGTCAAAGGAGAGGATAGAGCTTAAACAGACCTTGTCAGTAAAAGAACAAGAGTTAATAAAGAAAGACCAGGAGATTACCCGCCTCCAGTCTTTGTTAAGCGAAAAAGAAGCGCAGATCAGGGAAAAAGACGCAAAGACAGAGGAATTAAAGGCAAAATTAAAGAATTTCGGCGTTTTTTAAAAGAGAAGGTGCAAGATTAAAGTAGAATTCAAAGTCCAGAACTTTTCTTTTGTCGCGGAGTTAAACGACACCGCGATCAACCAGCATATAATCTCCAAGCTTCCGATCGAATCTTCTGTTGTCAGGTCAGCAGATGAGATCATCGTAAAGACAGAAGTCCATATGCCGTCTTATAACCTGACTACGGACGTAAAGGTGGGAGATGTCGCTTTTTGTCCTGAAGAAAATTACATCTGTGTTTTTTTCGGAAGGACTCGCCTTAGCACTTCGGATAAGCCAATACCCGAGAAGCCGATCCTTATTATAGGTAAGACCTTAGCATCGCCTGATGAATTAAGAGAAATAAAAGAAGGCGAAAAGATAACTATCAGCAAAGAGACAAAGCCCGCAGGCACAAAATCCGATTGCCCGCCAGGGGAGCGTAAATTAAGCCAGACAGAGATAGACGATCTGGTAAAGAAGTTACTGGCTGAGAAGGCAAAGGGACAGAGATAAGAGATTACTGATCTGGAAGTTATGACAGGAGGTAGGTATGATTAAGAGCGCTGTTATGGGAAAAGAAATAGTTGTAAGGGTTATCAATAAGATCGGCGTTCTTTCTGACATGTCCACTACATTATCCGACCACGGCATCAACATCCAGGCTGTAAACGGATATGCGGTTGAAAACATCGCCACTATAAGGTTTTTCACCGAAGATAATGTGCGCGCGATAGAGGCATTGAAAAAATCAGGTTACACCGATACAAAAGAAAAAGAAGTGGTGGTATTGGAGCTCGAGAATAAGATCGGCAGCCTCAAAAACATCACTTCCAGATTAGCCAAGGAAGGGATAGATATCATCCATATATACGGCATTGCCTGTTCCGGCGGCTGCCCCGCAAAAATAGTCTTTTCAACAAGCAATAACGAAAAGGCCCTCGTTGTTTTTAAGTCCTTATAATCCCTGCGGCAGGATCAATCCGTGTTTTGTTGCTTAAAAAATCTTGACAACCACACATTTGTGTGGTATTTTTATTACAAATATGGCTCTACCATTATCAAAAAGACAAAAAGGCGTGTTTGAATTTATCAGGCGCAGGATAATCCAGGATAACCTTCCGCCGACAATAAGAGAGATCGCCGGATATTTTAAGTTTTCTTCCACGGGCACGGTTCGGGATCATTTGAACGCTCTGGCAAGAAAGGGTTATATCAAGCTTGGCAGGCAAAAGGCGCGTTCGATCGAGCTGGTCCGCGGCATGTTCGGCATACCCGTGTTAGGCCGCGTTGCCGCCGGCGGGCCGCAGCAGGCGCAGGAAGAGATAGAAGGGTATCTTGACCCCGCGGAATTTTTTAATCCTGAAGAAGATCTGTTTGCGTTAAAGGTAAAAGGCGACAGCATGATAGAGGCCGGGATCTTCGAAGGCGATATAGTCACAGTCAGAAAACAATCTAGGGCAGATGACGGCGATATCGTGGTGGCTTTGATCGCAGACGAAGCAACAGTCAAATTTTTTAAAAAAAGGGGAAAATTTTTTTTTCTTGTGCCGGCTAATAAAAAATATAAGGCTTTTTTATTTTCCGAAAACAGCCGTATATTAGGAAAGGTAACAAAAGTTTTAAGAAGATATGTTTAATCACCAGGCGCGATGGGACAGGGAGCTGCCCGGAGACAGGCCGGCCGATGCGCAAGCCGTAGAGGTATTTGCCCGTTTTAGAAAAGGGAAGATAATCCCGCTTTATTTTATTTTCGCAGGCAGCAGATTTGAGATAGCCCGCATTAATTTTTCCTGGTCTGAGAGAAAAGGCAGGAACCTGCTGCATTATTTCAGCGTATCTGATAAAAGCGATACCTACCAGCTCTGCCTTGATGCCGAGACCATGTCCTGGCGGCTAACATCTGCTTGAATTCAGCTAATCAACCCAACTGACCCAATTAACGAAACTGACGTACTAAACAAACATGGCGAGTCATATTATACTGCACATCGACATGGACGCCTTTTTTGCCTCTGTTGAACAGGCAGCCAATCCTTCCTACAGGGGAAAGCCGCTAATTGTAGGCTCGCGGGGCAAAAAATATAATACAGTCGTAGCTGCGTGTTCTTATGAAGCCAAAGGATACGGCATACAATCCGGTATGCCGACAGCCGCTGCGTTTGATCTGTGTCCCCAGGCCCTTTTTGTGGCAGCTGATTCCGCAAAATACATGTATACCTCGGATGCCATATTCGAATTGCTCAAAAATTATTCCGATAAGATGGAAAGGGCATCCATAGACGAATTCTACCTGGATCTGAGTAAAGAGGGTTTCGAAAAGGCAAAAGCCGCAGCGTGCGAGATCAGAAAAAACATAAAACGCAGCTTTAATGTTACGGGGTCAATCGGCATCGCACCTGCAAAGATCATCGCAAAGATCGCTGCCAAGGCAAGAAAACCCGATGGATTGCTTGTTTTAGAAAAAGAAGATGAGGTCTTGGGTTTCTTAAAGGGCTTGCCGGTTGAAAAAGTGCCTGGAATAGGCCCTCATATAAAGCAGTACCTTAATGATATGAGTATATTCACCTGCGGGGAACTGGCAAATACCAGCCTTGAAGTCCTGGCCGGCCGTTTCGGAAAATTAGGCTTGTGGTTATATGAAGTATCCCGCGGCAGGGACGCAAGCGATGTCCCTTACTGGTATGAACCGGATGAACCGCCTAAATCAGTCAGCCATTCGTATACGCTGGGCTATGAGCTTTGCCGCAGGGATGATCTGGAGGCATGGATACTCATGCTTTCGGAAATGGTCGCATACCGTTTGAGAAAAGACAGATTGGAGGCAAGGACAGTCTGCCTTTACCTCAAAGACAGGCTCTTGCTTTTGTCCCGGGAGAAGAAATTCAGTTCCCAGACCTCTGATGCTCTCCAGATCTATAAAAGGGCGCTGGTTATACTGGAGAGTTTTGGTCTAAAGAATTTTCGCGTGCGCAGCCTTGGGGTAAGCACTTCTTGCCTTTGCACTAAAGAAGACCTGTATCTTTTTAACCAGGACAGAGAAAGAAACCAGCTTATCTCGGCGCTTGATAAGATAAACGAGCGGTTCGGAGAATGGTCCATTTATCCTGCCAGGATAAAACAGGTCAGGTAGCCTTGCGGTTTTTCTTGACATAACCTAAATGTTATGATAGAGTTAAAGAAACAATAGAAGGAGGTGCGTTATGGAGTATTGGAAATCAATTTTTTGGGAGCCAGCAAAGACAGTTGTGTCTCGAATCATGGATTTTGCTGTGAACATCCTTCTGGTTCTGATCATTCTCATCATAGGTTGGGTTATTTCAAGAATTTTGAAATTTGTCATTGGAAAGTTCTTAAAAAGCATCAAAGTCGATGAGCTGGCTGATAAAATCGAGCTCGACAGTTTGTTTGCAAAAGGCGGCATAACATACACCCTCTCCGAGCTCATAGCCGTTATCTTCTATTGGCTGGGACTTCTGGTGACATTCGTCATAGCTTTTAATGCAATAAACCTGCCTATTGCAGCTGATCTTTTAAACAGGGTCGTGCTTTATATACCCAACGTCATCGCAGGGATATTTATCCTGATCCTGGGCATGTTCATTGCAACCATGCTTAGAAACATAGTTTTGACTGCAGCTAACAATACCGGCCTTTCCCAGGGAAAACTTCTATCCAAAATCGTAGAAGTCGTTGTTGTGATCTTTGCTGTAATGATCACGCTGGAACAGCTTGGCATAAAAACCAGCATAATCGAATTGATGATAAGCATCATCCTTGCTTCTATGGGCCTTGGTTTTGCGCTTGCTTTTGGTTTTGGCTGCCAGGACCTGGCAAAGAAGTTCATGAACGATTTAGTGGAGAAGTTGAAGACTAAAAAATAGCTTCTTTTGATTTTTTATTTTAATTAACCCCCCATTGCCTGGCAGGTTAAGAAGCCCTTTGACCTAAAGGCATGGGGGGTTAATATTAACCGGATGATCTATAGATTTTGTGACGATAAAGGTACATTTGTAATAGAAGACCCTCAAAGGTTTGACCTGTATTTTCCGCTTACTGACGCAAAGGGGAGTATTTTAAGTTCCATCAGCCCCGGACTTTGCGGAGATATAAAAAAAGACAACGAGCGCTTTCTTACTCCTCCGGCAAGCATACTCGATTTAAAGACAAATCCTTTATGCTGCCGGGATTTTTTTATAAAAACGGACAATAAAACCATACGTTTATCCCGTCCATATAAAGACAGACTTGAGGCAGGGCTGCTTTATCACAAGATGGTCAAAAGAATAGGGGTTCTGTCAGTAGAGGTGCTGAATTTTATTCCTTATGACCTGGGCGTTGAGGTCATGTGGGTAAAACTTACCAACACCGGCAAAAAACAGATCGGTATCACCCCAACGTCTTTTATCCCGCTTTACGGCAGGTCCGAGAAAAACTTAAGGGACCACCGCCACGTCACTTCCCTTCTCAACAGGATCACTTTAGACAAATACGGCATCATACTTAGACCCACGATGATATTCGATGAAAAAGGCCATTCAATAAACAGGACCAACTATTTTGTCCTGGGCTTTGAGGGAAGATCAAAACCGCCTAAAGGCCAGTTCCCGACCCTGGATTCTTTTTTGGGTGAGTCTGATATATTTTCTCCAGATGCCGTAGAAAAACAGTTAAAGCCGTTTACAAAAAAAGCAGACTGGATGGACGGAAAAGAGGCATGCGCAGCTTTTCGGTTTTCAAAGGTGAGGCTCGGCAAGAATCAGGGAAAAGACTATTTTCTTATCATGGGGATAGAAGATGACGCAAAGAAGATAAGGGAAATCTTTTCAAAGCTTGATTCCCCGGAAAAAATAAAAGAAAGACTTCTGCGCACCAAACAATACTGGCAGGATCACCTGGCTGGTGTCGGGTTTGATTTCAAGGACAAAGATTACAACAACTGGCTTATCTGGGTGAAATTCCAGCCGACTCTGCGAAGGCTTTTCGGCTGTTCATTTCTGCCCCACTTTGATTACGGCAAAGGAGGAAGGGGCTGGAGGGACCTGTGGCAGGACGGTTTAAGTTTATTGCATACGCAGCCTGATAAAGCAAAACAGATAATCATGCAGGGCTTTAAAGGCGTAAGGCTTGACGGCTCAAACGCCACGATAATAACTTCAGACGGAAGATTCATCGCTGACAGAAACCACATCAACCGCGTGTGGATGGACCACGGCATCTGGCCTTTTTTAACGACCCGGCTTTATCTTGATAGATCCGCGGATATCAATCTCTTATTGAAAGAAGAGACTTATTTCAAAGACCACCAATTAAGAAGGGCAAGGCAGATAGACAAGGATTCTTCCCAAAAGGATTTTATACAGAGGGCAAAGGATAAAAAAGTTTATCATGGGAGCATACTGGAGCATTTGCTTGTGCAAAACCTGGTCCAGTTTTTTAACGTGGGAATTCATAACTGCGTAAGGCTTGAGAACGCAGACTGGAACGACGGCCTGGATATGGCAAGCGAACACGGCGAAAGCGCCGCTTTTAGCTTCATGTACGGCCGCAATCTAAATGATATCTGTGTTTTTCTGGAGATCCTTAAGGAAAAAAGAAGAAGCATATTTATTTTTGAGGAGTTGAAAATGCTGCTGGACCGTTTAAACAGCCCTGTTAACTACGATAGCTATAAAGCAAAACAAAAAAGGCTCGGCCTTTATTTCGAAAGGATAGAAAATTTCAGCGGCAGAAAGGCCGAAATTAAACCGGATGATTTGATAATCGATCTAAAGGCAAAATCAGAACATATGTTAGGCTGGCTTTCAAAAAAAGAGTGGCTTAAGGAAGGTTTCTTTAACGGTTATTATGACAACAGATCCAGACGTGTGGAAGGCAGTCTGGCAGGCAGCATAAGGATGCTTTTGCAGTCCCAGGTATTTGCGATAATGAGCAGGGCAGCAGACAAAAGCCAGATAAGAAGGGATTGGATTTCTATAAAAAAGCACCTGCGGGACAAAAAATCAGGGGGTTTGAGGCTCAACACTGATTTTAAATCCGTATACATGGATCTGGGCAGGGCATTTGGCTTTTCCTACGGAGACAAGGAAAACGGCGCGTTTTTCAGCCACATGAATGTCATGCTTGCAAACGCGTTATACAGCCGGGGATTTATAAAAGAAGGTTCGGAGGTCCTCGATTCTATTTATAATATGGCAACAGATGAAAGAGCCGGGATTCCGCCTGTATTGCCCGAATATTTTAATAGCCAGGGAAAGGGGCTTTACCTTTACCTGTCAGGTTCTGCAAGCTGGTATGTATATACTCTTATAGAAGAGGCCCTGGGAGTAAAGTTTGCAAACGGCGATATCCTGTTTGAGCCAAAACTTATGCCGGCTAATTTCTCAAAAGGCAATATCGAGTTTGATTTCCGGATGAAAGAAAAGCCGGTAAAAGTCATTTATTTTAAACAGACAAGTTCAATCAAACCTTTAAAGGTCAAGAAAGTCTTATTTAACTTAAAGCCAATACTTCCCAGCCCAAAAGGCTTTATTATCAGATCCTCCCAGCTTAAAGCCCCAGGAAACACAATAAAGGCATATTTAAGTTAAGAAGCCTTTATTCCAGTCAAAATCGCTTCCATTTTTAGCTTTTAGGGATTATAATATAGGCTTAAAAGTATAAACAAAATAATAGGTTATGTTTAAATCACCTCTTTCAAGTATTGACCTGGATCCGGAGGTCTTAGTTTGAGCCTTAGACAAAAGCTTTACGATTTAGCCACTGATAAGTCTGTTGGGTTTCTGCCTTCTATAATAAAATTCTTTTTATTGCTGTTTTCGTTTATATACGGGTTTATCATAAGGATACTTATAGTTTTTAGAAGGCTAAAGCAGGTAAGACTTCCCTGCAAAGTAATAAGCGTAGGGAACATCACTTTAGGCGGGACAGGCAAGACAGTTTTAGTCGAGGCAATAGCTGTTTACTTGAAAAATAGCGGCCGTAAAGCCGCTGTATTAACCAGGGGGTATAAAAGGCAGCGGGTTTATCCTGAACAGAAAGCGCAAGGCCATGTGAGCATGGATTATCGGAGGATGGGAGATGAGGCTTATATGCTTGCGCAAAAACTTAAAGATATCCCTGTAATAGTGGATGCTGACAGGGTCCGGGCTGCCAGGCTTGCTGTGGATAAATTCGGCGCGGATACGGTTATCCTGGACGACGGATTTCAGCAGTGGCATATAAAAAAGGACCTTGATATAGTCACAATAGACAGTATTTCCGTCTTCGGCAACCGCAATATGATCCCCAGGGGGATTTTGCGGGAGCCTTTTTCCTCGCTTAAAAGGGCTGATGTATTTGTATTGACAAACAGCCAGTATGATGTCTTTAAAAATCAGGGAATAATCGAATCCTTATCCTGTATAAACCCTTTTGCCTTTATAATAGAATCGGAACATTCTCCCGTGGGTTTTTACGCTATAGGCAAAAAAGAACAGATTTTACCTGTGTCGTTTTTAAAAGGGAAGACCGTAGCGCTTGTCTGCGCAATAGGAAACCCTGAATCATTCAGGGTTTCAATTGAAAAACTTGGAGCTAAGGCAGTGCTCTTCCGTAAATTCGAAGACCATCATAATTACAAGCAAAAAGAATGGGATTTTATAGTAAGAGATGCAAAGGACAAGAATATTTCGACAGTCGTAACTACGGAAAAAGACGCAGCCAGGTTTTCATCAATTGATTTTAAAAAATATAACTTAGATATCCTGGTTTTGAAAGTCAAGTTGGGATTTAAAGAAGATGTGGAAAAATTCTATAATAGATTACTTGGGATTTATTCTGCTTAAGGCCTTGGGCCCGCTAATAAGGCTTTTGCCGGAAAGCTTGAGTCTTTCTTTCGGCAGAGCACTGGGAGCAATTTATTACGCTTTTGATTTAAAACACAAGGCAGTCTCATATTCCAATATTAAAAAAGCGCTCGGCCATAAGTCAGAACCTTCCAGGATAAGGCGGATAAACAGGGATTTTTACAGGGCTTTCGGACAGAACATTATAGAAATATTTTTTATCCCGAAGATAGATAAAAAATATATAGACAAACATGTTACAGTCGAGGGAATCGGAAATATACACGAGGCTTTTAAACGAGGTAAAGGATTGATATTTGTTGCAGTGCATGCTGGCAGCTGGGAGCTAGCCAATGTTATAAGCGCAAATTTTGATTTTGCGTTCAGCATATTTGTCCGCGAACAAAAATTTCCTCATCTGGAAGGCCTTTTGAATTCTTACAGGAAGGACAGAGGCTGCAGGATCATCGAAAGGGAAAATCAGACAAGAAGGCTTATAGAGGTCCTCAAGTCAAACGAGGCCATTGCCATCACACTGGACCAGGGAGGAAAAGACGGGGTGCAGGTCAGCTTCTTCGGCAAAAACGCATCAATGGCTTCCGGAGCAGTAAGGCTTGCTTTAAAATACGGTTGCAGCCTTATCCCGATCTTTCCTGCAAGGATAAAAGGCCCGAATATAAAGTTTTTTGTCGGGCAGCCATTCTCCCTTAAGCAGACAGGAGATACTGAAAAAGATGTGCGGGATAACCTGCAGGAGCTCATACATATTTTTGAGGGATTCATCGAGAAATATCCTCATGAGTATCTCTGGTCGTATAAGATATGGAAATATTCCTCGCAGAAGAACATCCTGATTTTGTCGGATGGGAAGGCAGGCCATCTGCGCCAGTCTGAGGCGCTTGCAAAAATAGTAGCGGGTTATTATAAAGAAAAGGCCATAGATACCGACATTAAAACTATCGAAGTCGGGTTTAAAAATAACATTTCCCGGATGCTAATGGTTTTATCAGGATGCCTTTCCGGCAGATATATCTGCCAGGGATGTCTTTTTTGCTTAAAGACCCTGGTCCCAAAACAGATATATGGCTCTTTGATCAGCCAAAAGCCCGATATCGTCATTTCGTGCGGTTCCGGCCTTGTCCCTGTTAATTATCTTATTTCCAGGGAAAACCATGCAAAGTCTTTTATCATCATGCGGCCTTCGATTTTTCATTCTGATAGGTTCGATCTGGTAGTCCAGCCGAAGCACGATAACCCCCCTGGGAGGAAAAACATAGTCGTGACTGATGTCGCTCTTAACCTTATAGACGAGAAGTATCTTCAAGACGAATCGGAAAAATTGTGCCAGCAAACAGCCATTAAAAAATCCTCAAAAGAAAGATACATAGGTGTATTGATCGGAGGCAACACAAAGCAGTTCAGACTAAAACCGCAGGATATCTCGGAAGTTTTAAGGCAGTTAAAATCCGCAGCCCGGAAGTTGGATTGCCGAATCCTTGTTTCCACTTCGCGCAGGACGCCGCCGCAGATAGAAACATTAATTAAGAATGAGTTAAAGAGTGATGACAGATGCGGCTTATTGATTATCGCCAACGAAAAAAACTATCCTTTTGCCGTAGGAGGTATCTTGGGTTTAAGCGACACTGTAATTGCTTCTCCGGAAAGCATATCCATGATATCAGAGGCGGTGAACAGCAGAAAACACGTAGTCATATTCGGAGAGGCAAGTATCAAAGGAAGGCACAAGGCATTTTTACAAAATCTTTTAGATAAGCATTTGATACATTCGTCCGAGCCTTATGAATTAGCCCGGACTCTGGAGTCTATTCGGTTTCTTAAACCTGGGTTTGAGTTTCTAAGGGATAATGAGGCTATCAGGGAGGCATTAAAAAAAATATTATGAACGTCCTTCAAATACTACCGGAATTAAATGTGGGCGGCGTTGAAAGAGGCACGATAGACCTGGCAAAATACCTGGTAAGGCTGGGCCATAAGGCGGTCGTCGTTTCTGCCGGCGGAGACCAGTTAAACGAGCTTCTGGCTTTGGGCGCAGTCCACTATAAACTGCCAGTACATAAGAAGTCCTTGATAAACATAATCAAGATGATACCGAAGCTTGCCGAGATAATAAATAACGAGAAAATAGATATCGTTCATGCACGCTCCCGCGTGCCTGCATGGATCGCATATTTTGCATGCAGGAGGGCCAAGACAGTCTTTGTTACTACCTGCCACGGATATTACAACAGGCACCCGTTCAGTTTTGTGATGGGCTGGGCAAAAAGTGTGATCGCGCCCAGCAACGTAATCGCAAGGCACATGATAGAGCATTTTGGCGTGCCATATGAGCGCGTTAAATTAATCCCGCGCAGCGTCGATCTTGAAAGGTTCAAATATACAGACCCCGCAAAAAAAAGGAAGAAGGATTTCAATGTCGGGATCATAGGAAGGATGACTCCCATTAAAGGGCACCTGCATTTTATTAAAGCAATGGCCAAGGTGTCAAGGGCAAACCCGAATGTCAAGATATGGATCGTAGGAGATGCCCCGGCTTCAAAAGATGCTTATAAAGAGCAGGTAAGGGTCCTGGTGCAGAGGCTAGGGCTTTGGCATTGCACCGAATTCTTGGGGAATCAGAAAGATATCCCGAATATCCTTTCTCATCTTGATCTTTTGGTCCTGGCAACGACCACTCAGGAGGCATTCGGCAGGGTCATTATCGAGGCGCAGGCAGCAGGAGTGCCGGTGGTAGCAACTGCTGTAGGCGGGGTAATAGATATAATCGAAGACCAGAAGACAGGTCTGATAGTTCCTGCTGCTGATCCGCAGGCAATGGCTGATGCGATAACAAAGGTCCAGAAGGACAAGGAACTCGCAAGGCAGCTGGCAGAGAACGGTTACAAGAAAGTTAAAGAAAAATACAACGTCGAGCTCATGGTAAAAAACACCCTGGATGTCTATAAAGATGCCCTCTTGAATTTTAGGGTTTTGATAATAAAATTCAGCTCGCTAGGAGACATAATACTTTCTACGGCTGCGATCAGGCAGATACGAAATAGCCTGCCTTCGAGTTATAAAATAAGTTTCCTCGTAGGCGAGGAATCAAAAGATATTTTGTTCCGCTGCCCTTATATCGACGAATTGCTGGTATGCGATTTTAAGAATAGGGATAAAGGGTTGTTCGGTTTTTTGAAGCTCGCAAAGGAGCTCAGGAAAAGGAATTTCGACATTGTCATAGATCTGCAGAACAGCCGCAAAAGTCATCTGCTTTCCTGGCTGACCCTGGCTCTTAATCGTTACGGTTACGACAATAAAAAGTTCGGATGGCTGCTCAATAACAGGATAAAAAACAACGTGCCTTTTCTTGATCCGGTCACTCACCAGTTCAGGATATTAAAAATGCTGGGCATAGATTTAAAAGAACCTTACCTCGAATTATGGCCTACGCAGGCAGATGAAAGATTTGTTGAGGATTTTTTAAGTTCCCAGTGGCTCGGCAGCCAGAAAATAGTAGGCATTAACATAGGCGCAAGCAAAAGATGGCTGACAAAGGTCTGGCCGATGCAGCATCTTGTGAGATTAGTCACCGAATTAAACCGGAAGGACATAAGGGTCGCGATTACGGGTACTGTCGCTGACCTGGAAACGGCAAACAGCCTGATAAAAAAAGTCGCGAATATAAAATTCATCAATGCCTGCGGAAAGCTTTCCGTCAACCAGCTTGCATGCCTTATAAAAAAATGCAGCGTATACATTTCATCGGATTCCGCTCCTTTGCACGTCGCTGCTGCTGTGGGAGTGCCTTTTATCGCGATGTTCGGCCCGACTGACCCGAGGCGCCATCTACCGCCTGCTAAAAGTTTCGCTTTGATGAAAAAAGGACTGCTCTGCAGCCCCTGTTACAAGTCAAAGTGCAGGAAAGTCAAATGCATGAGTTCCATAACCCCTGAAGAAGTCTTACAGGCAATAGAAAAGCTGATTTCCTAAATATATGAACATTTTGTTTCTTACAAATCACCTCAATGTCGGCGGAATAACAACCTACGTTTTTTCTCTGGCTGTTGCGTTAAAGAAAAGGGGCCACAGCGTCTATATTGCTTCAAGCGGAGGAGATGCCCTTACCCGTTTCACCGAACAGGGCATAATCTTTATTAAAATACCTATTAAGACAAAATCGGAATTAAATTTCCTTAAGATAGGGGCAAGCTTTTTTAGTCTTTTGCGCCATATGAAAGAAAAACAAATAGAGATCATACATTCGAATTCAAGGGTCACCCAGGTACTCGGTTGTCTTTTAAGCCGCAGGGCCAATATTTCTCACATAACAACCTGGCACGGCTTTTTTAAGAACAGGCTGTCGCGCAGAGTGTTTCCTTGCTGGCCTGACAGGATCATTGCGATAAGTTCGCAGGTCAAAAACCATCTTGAAAAGGATTTTTTTGTGGAAAGCAAGGATATCAGCCTGGTCTATAACGGCGTAGACCTTGAAAAACTTAAACTCAGGAATTTCAGGAATAGAAACGAGGTAAAAACCGGATTTGGCTTAAAAGAAGGGCCTGTAGTAGGTATTATTGCGAGGCTTTCAGACGTAAAAGGACATCTGTTTCTTATCCAGGCCATGGTTTCGGTCGTCAATGAAATCCACGACGCCCAGCTTCTGGTTATCGGAGAGGGTAAAATGGAGAAAAGCCTTAGACAGCTTGCAAGGTCTCTAGGCATCGAAAAAAAAGTAATATTTATGCCGAAGATCTCCAATATCCAGGAGGCTTTATATGTAATGGACGTATTTGTAATGCCTTCATTGAACGAAGGACTGGGGCTGGGGCTTATGGAAGCTATGGCATGGGGCAAGGCTGTCATAGGTTCGGATGTAGGAGGGATAAAGGATCTGATTCGAAACGGCGAAAACGGCCTTCTGGTACGGCCTAAAGACCCGATCGGGCTTTCTTTTGCGATATTGGATCTGTTAAAAGATCCGACTAAATCGCTTGAGCTGGGAAATAATGCGAGGATTTTTATAGAAGAAAATTTCGCTCTCGAAAAAATGGTCTCAGATACAGAAGAAGTGTATGGGATATGTTTAAGAGAAAAAAGCTAGTATTTCTTTTAGGGTTTGCCGCAGTTTTTTTTCTGTTTGGGATAGGTTTTATATCAGAGCAGCATGTCCTGCCGATTGCCATGTATCATTCTGTGGCGCCTATTGTCCCTGAAGGAAACAGGCTTATAGTCTCAGTTAAGACCTTTGAAAGGCAGATGGCTTTTTAAAAAAGAACGGTTACAATGCGGTCACTTTGGAATAGGCAGCCAGGATGATAAAAGAGAAAAGCAAGATTCCGGCTAAGACAATCGTTCTTACCTTTGACGACGGAAACAAAGACAACTATACTTACGCATTCCCCATACTTAAAAAATATCATCGAGCATGTTCGTCTTCTGGGTCGAGACAAGCGGCTATTATAATTTTATAAGGGAGCACCGCCACAAATGAAGAATAATAAACGCATACTTATTTTTAATGTCAACTGGCTCGGAGATGTCTTGTTCTCGACTGCCACTATACGCAATATAAGGTATAACTATCCTCAGAGTTTTATTGCCTGTGTCATACCGCCCAGGTGTTTAGCGATCCTGGAAGGAAACGAGAACCTTAATGAGATAATAGTTTTTGACGAGGCAGGCCAGCACAAGGGCATATTCGGCAGATTAAGATTTGTTTTTGAGCTCAGAAAAAGAAAATTTGATATTGTCTTTCTTTTGCACAGGTCTTTTAGCAGGGCATTTATTGCGATGTTGACAGGCATACGCGAGAGGATAGGTTATTATACCAGGAAGCGCTTGTTTGTCCTGACAAAGAAATTCACGCCGCCTGACATACGCAGCGTGCACAGGATAGATTATTATTTGAATCTTATTAAGCTAGCCGGCCTTAGTGTTCGGGACAGCCACACGGACTTTTTTGTGACAAACAAAGATATGGAATCTGTGGAAGAGTTTTTAGTGCAGAATTCAATAAGCGAAGACGATTTTCTGGTGGGGATAAACCCCGGAGGCAACTGGGACCCTAAGCGCTGGCCCAAAGAAAGGTTTTCGCAACTCGCTGACAGGCTTGTTAAAGATTTTTCCGCCAAAATTATAATAACAGGAGGCTCCAGGGATCTAAAGCTGGTTCATGATATAAAGGCGGGTATGAAAACAGAGCCTATTATAGCCTGCGGAAAATTCGACCTGAAACAGTTTGCTGTGCTGGCGAAGATCTTCAACATTTTTATAACCGCCGACTCAGGGCCTTTGCATATCGCAAATGCAGTGGGAACAAAGAAGATCATAGCCCTCTTTGGACCGACCTCGCCTGAAGTAAATGGGCCATATACTTTAAGAAATGTAACCATTTTGCGCAAAGATGTAGGTTGTAAGATTCCTTGTTATAGGGCGCGTTGTAGGGATAACCGTTGCATGAAGGCAATAACCGTAGATGATGTAATCAGAGAGATAAAATACTAAAGTCAGAATCATAAATACTCAATATTCATGTCAGCTAGCGATATGAGAAATAAAAAGAGGATCCTTATATTTAACGTAAACTGGCTGGGAGATGTAGTCCTTTCCATACCTTTTATCCGAGCGGTAAGGGAAAATTATCCCGATAGTTTTATCGCCTCGATCATACCGGAACGTTGCAAGGAGATTTTAGAAGGATGTCCGTATCTTGATGAGGTAATTTATTTTGACGAACACACTACTAATCGCGGGCTTTTAAGGAAATGGCAGTTTATTATTAAATTGCGAAAGAAAAAATTTGATACGGCTTTACTTATCCATCGTTCTTTTACGCGCACCCTGATTTGTTATTTAGCCGGGATCAAGAATAGAATAGGATATTATACTCGAAAGAGAAGTTGGTTTCTTACTAAAAAGATCAAACCCTTACCCAAAAACGAAATGCATCGCGCCGATTATTATTTAGGCATACTTGAAGGCGCGGGCTTAAGGATTAACTCAAAGGAATATGAATTTTTCATAGAAAAGCCACACCGTACTTCCATAGAAGATAAATTAAAAGAGGCCGGGTTAAGGCAAAAGCGTTTTGCCGTTTTGCATCCAGGAGCTAATGAGCCGATAAGGCGTTGGCCGGTAGAAAATTTTGTTTCTCTTGCGCGTCGAATTTCAGAGGAATTCGGTTTAAGCGTGGTAGTCAGTGGTTCGACAAAAGATATCCCTTTGGGAAACAAAATCGAGCAACTGTCTTGCAAAAAAATAATCAATCTTTGCGGTAAGACCTCTTTGAAAGAATTGGCAGCTTTATTTGAAAAGGCGGATTTCGTTGTTTGCGGGGATACCGGCCCAATGCACATTGCCTCGGCAGTGGGGACTTTTGTGATTTGTCTCTTTGGCACAGCCTCTCCCAAGATTACAAGCCCCAGGGGTAAAGGTAAATATGTCATTATCCAGAAAGATGTGGGCTGCATTATCCCATGCCGCAAACTCGACTGTGAAGACAACCGATGTATGAAAGCCATAACTATTGATGATGTTTTAGGTGTAATCGAGAAACTGTTTCCGATCTAATCGGGAAAGTGGGTAGTAGATAATATCATGGCACACAAAATACTTTTTATAACCCTAAGCAACATAGGCGATGTCATCCTCACGTTACCAGTCCTTGATTTTATGATGGAATCTTTGCCTGATAGCAAATTTACGGTAATGGTAAGCGCAAGGCCAAAAGAGATATTTGAAAACAACCCTCTGCTGGAACGGGTTATAATTTATGATAAACATTCGCCGTTAAAAGACAAAATCAAACTTTTTTTCGAACTCAAAAAAGAAAAATTCGATATCGTAATAGATTTGAGAAACACGCTGTTCGGAAGATTGCTGCCCTCACGATACAAGGCGCACCAGTTTCTGCTAAAGTCTAAAAATATTCGCCACATGAGGGATCTGCATATTTTAAAAGTTATTTATCCCTATACAGACCTTTCTTCGACGCGCAATTTAGAGAGGCAGGCGCTTTATATAAGTAGTCACGACCACAACTACATTGAGAGGATATTAAGAGAAAACAGGATCGCGCAAACAGATAAGATAATAGCAGTGTCTGCGGGTGCCAGGAACCTAATTAAACGCTGGCCTAAGGAAAAATTCGTTGAGTTAATAGACAAGATGATAGAAGAGATCAATGCAAAAGTAGTTTTGATAGGAGATAAAGCTGATGAGCCGATTAATAAATATATCGCAGCACATTCTAAATATGAGTCTTTGGATCTAAGCGGAAGAACCACTTCGGTTCAGGCAGCAGCCTTATTGGAAAAGGTTTCCTTTTTAGTAACGAATGACAGCACAAACCTCCATCTTGCAAGTTATCTTAATGTGCCGGTTGTTGCTGTATTCGGCCCGACAGACGAGGCAAAATACGGGCCGTGGTCGTCTGATTGCGCGGTTGCGAAAAAAGAAATATTCTGCCGCCCCTGCCAGAAAGCTAAATGCCGCTTTAACGATTTAAAATGCATGCAGCTGGTTTCGACAGAAGACATGATGCAGCTAGTCCGCGAAATCCTTAAACAGCAAAAGCCTGAGTTAAGCCAGAGAAAAGCCATTGCCGGATATAAACGGATTCTTATTGTGCGCACGGACAAGGTCGGAGACGTGATACTTTCGACTCCTGTCATAAAGGCGTTAAGGGACACATATCCTTATGCGTATATAACTGCGATGATAAGGCCTTATACCAAAGTCGTCCTGGAAGGCAATCCTTATATTGATGAGTTGATGATCTATGACAAAGACGGAAAAGAGAAAAACTGGTTTGGTTCTTTACGATTTGCCTGGAAGTTAAGAAAACAGAGATTTGATGTCGCCGTGATCCTTAATCCTTCGAACAGGGGAAATCTTATTCCATTTCTTGCAGCCATACCCAAAAGAATAGGCTATAACAGAAAGCTGGGATTTTTGCTTACTGATAAAATAAAAGACACAAAACACATGGGTCAGAAACACGAGATAGAATATAATCTGGACCTGGTAAGGCATCTGGGAATCGAACCCCAAGATAAAAATATGTTTATGCCTAAAATGGAGGATTCTGAAAACTGGGCAAAAGATATATTTATAAAAGAAAAGATAGGCTTCAATGATGAATTGATCGTCATCAATCCCGCTTCAAGCGATAAATCTAAAATGTGGCCCGCAGACAGATATGCCGCGGTTGCTGACAGGCTGGCTGGGAAAGGTTACAGAATAATAATTCTGGGCGGGCCAGGAGATAGGCAAATCACCGATGAAGTTTTTAAAAATATGCGTCAGCCTGCAATAAATATGGTCGGCAATAACAATATAAGCCAGGCAGCAAGCCTTTTGAGAAGATGTCAGGTGTTTATTTCAACTGATACAGGCCCTATGCATTTAGCATCCAGTGTAGGTATTCCGATTGTGGCGATATTCGGAAGGAAGGACAAGGGATTGAGCCCTGTTCGGTGGGGGCCTATGAGCAACAAAAGTTGCGTTCTACAAAAAGATCCGGGTTGTGAAAAATGCCTTGCGCATAACTGCAAAAAAGGATTCCTTTGCCTTCAGGCAGTAACTGTCGATGAAGTGGTTCAGGCCGCAGAATCCCTGCTACAATCCCGGAATGGTTGTGCGTGACAATCCCGGAATGTAAAATGCTGTGGTAAAAAAATGTTGACAAGGATTATTTTGGTGTTATTATTTATGAACAAGTGTGATTTAGCTTTAAGAACAGATAAGGACAAAGGCGTCCCTCATCAAAAAAAAGGAGGCGGCGTCTTTTTTTATTGTATGCTGCCTAAAATTAAGGCAAAGATTGCCTAAAATCTATGGAATAAACGAAGGAGGAGAAGATGTCTAAAAGAATCGATGAGTTTATGGCAAAGGTAGCTGAAAGGAATTCAAACGAACCTGAATTTCTTCAGGCAGTGCGGGAGGTAGTTGAGTCGGTAATGCCTTTTATCGAGGCTAACCCGAAGTACCAAAAGGCAAAGATCCTTGAGAGGATCGTTGAGCCTGAAAGAGTGCTGATGTTTCGCGTGCCCTGGCTTGATGATAAGGGCGAGATACAGATCAACAGGGGTTTTCGCATTGAGATGAACAGCGCGATCGGGCCTTATAAAGGCGGATTACGTTTCCACCCGAGCGTTAATTTAAGCATCTTAAAGTTCCTTGCGTTTGAGCAGGTATTCAAGAACAGTCTGACTACGCTTCCCATGGGCGGAGGAAAGGGCGGTTCTGATTTTGATCCAAAAGGAAAATCTGACAACGAAGTCATGAAGTTCTGTCAGAGTTTTATGACGGAATTATCCAGGCATATCGGGCCTGACACTGACGTTCCTGCAGGTGATATAGGAGTAGGCGGACGCGAAATCGGGTTTATGTTTGGCCAGTATAAAAGGCTGCGCAATGAATTCACCGGAGTATTGACCGGCAAAGGCCTTAACTGGGGAGGAAGCCTTATACGTCCTGAAGCAACTGGTTATGGCTGCGTTTATTTTGCGCAGGAGATGTTAAAGACAAAAGGCGAGTCTATCGAGGGCAAAGTCTGCTCTGTCTCGGGTTCAGGAAATGTCGCCCAGTATACCGTTGAGAAATTGCTTCAGCTGGGAGCAAAGCCTGTCACGGTATCTGATTCTAACGGCTACATATATGACCCTGACGGAGTAAGCGAGCAGAAACTTCAGTTTGTGATGGAGATTAAAAATGTCCGCCGCGGCCGCATCAAGGAATACGCGGATAAATATAACTGCAAATACTTTGAAGGCAAAAAACCCTGGGATGTGAAATGCGATATGGCGTTTCCGTCAGCAACGCAGAACGAGGTAAACGATACTGATGCGAAGAAACTTGTCAAGAACGGTTGCATGTGCGTTGCAGAAGGCGCAAACATGCCTTCGACTCCAGAGGCTATCGAAGTTTACTTGAGTTCAAAGATACTTTATGCCCCCGGCAAGGCAGCAAATGCAGGCGGAGTTGCTACAAGCGGCCTTGAGATGTCCCAGAACAGCCAGAGATTATCCTGGAGCAGGGAAGAGGTCGATGAGAAACTGCACGGGATAATGATCAGGATACATGAATCATGCGTCAAATACGGCAAAGAAGGCAAGTTCATAAATTATGTCAAAGGCGCCAATGTAGCCGGATTCGTAAAAGTAGCTGATTCAATGATCGACCAGGGTTTAGTCTAATCTTAGGGACGGTTCTCAATTCAATCTAAAAGTGTACCTCTTGAGGGGACAGTTTTGCTTTGTCTTGAGAACCGTCCCTATACATTTTTAAAAGGCAGGTGAAAATCATGTTTAAAGCAGAAATCCACATCACTTTGAAGAAGACAGTGGTAGATCCGCAGGGCACTACCATAAAAAACGCGCTTGAGTCAATGGGGTATCATCATCTCGAAGACGTCCGCATAGGAAAGCTTATCACCATGACGCTGGACTTTGACGATAAGAAAAAGTGCGAAGAAAAAGTCAATGAGATGTGCCGTAAGCTTCTGGCAAATCCCATTATCGAGGATTACAATTTTAAGATCGAAGAGGAATAGATGAAATTCGGAGTAATGGTATTCCCCGGCTCAAACTGCGAGCAGGACTGTTTCTATGTAATCAGGGATGTCCTGGGTGAGCCTGTTAAATATATCTGGCACAAAGAGACAGATCTTAAAGGTTTTGACTGCCTTATCCTGCCCGGAGGATTCAGCTACGGAGACTATTTAAGGACAGGCGCTGTCGCTCGTTTTTCTCCTGTAATGAAATCAGTGATTGAATTCGCAAATAAAGGCGGCCTTGTGATCGGCATATGCAACGGTTTCCAGATCCTTTTAGAATCGGGATTGCTTCCCGGAGTGATGTTAAGGAATACAAACCTTCATTTTATCTGCAAACATGTATACATAAAAGCCGCAAACACTGAAACTCCGTTTACTAGTTTTTATAAGCATAACCAGGTCCTAAAGATCCCAATTGCCCACAATGAAGGCAATTATTATATAGATGAAAAAGGTCTGGAGTTTATTCAGAGGAATAAACAGGTTGTTTTCCGTTACTGCAGTAAAGACGGTGTCACAAGCAAAGAATTCAATCCAAACGGAGCTCTTGATAATATTGCAGGCATCGTGAACTCAAAGGGAAATGTCCTGGGCATGATGCCTCACCCTGAAAGAAGCGCGGAGAAATTATTAGGTTCTGACGACGGATTTTTGATCTTTAAATCAATAGCAAAGTGGTTAAAGGAAAAATAAAATGGTAAGTCCCATTGATTATACGGCACTCGGTTTAAACGACGAAGAATATAAGAAAATAATCGATATTCTTAAGCGGGAACCTTCGCCCACAGAATTAGCTATGTTTTCAGTCGAGTGGTCAGAGCACTGCGGATACATCCACTCGAAAAAATGGCTCAAACTTCTTCCTAAAAAGGGAAAATACCAAACTTTGATAGGAGAAGATTCGGGAGGGATAATCGTCGGGGACCTGGCAATAGTCTTTAAAATGGAAAGCCATAATCATCCGTCGCAGATAGAGCCTAAACAGGGTGCGGCAACAGGGGTCGGAGGTATTATCAGGGATATTTTTACTGCAGGCGCCCGTCCGATAGCATTGCTTGATTCTCTGCGATTCGGGCCTTTGCATAACTCTTACAACAGGTATCTTTTGACAGGGGTTGTTGACGGGATCCAGTTCTACGGAAACTGCGTCGGAGTCCCGACTGTCGGAGGTGATATTTATTTTGAGGACAGCTACAGCGGCAATTGCCTTGTGAATGCGATGTGCATAGGCATTGCAAAGAAAGATAAATTGGCAAGGGCGCGCGCTAAAGGAGCAGGAAACTCAATTATCTACGCAGGCGCAAGCACAGGAAGGGACGGCATAGGCGGCTGCAGCGTTTTAGCTTCGCAGGAATTCAAAGAATCCGAGGAAAAAAGGCCGACAGTCCAGATAGGAGACCCTTTTACAGAGAAATGCCTGATCGAAGCGACCTTGGAGGCTTTGGAAACAGGACATGTAGTCGGGATAAAAGACATGGGCGCAGCAGGCCTCACATGCGCGACAAGCGAGATGGCAGCTGCAGGCGATTCAGGCGTTGATATAGAACTTGGAAAAGTCCCGCGCAGGGAAGCAAATATGCAGCCGTGGGAAATAATGATGTCAGAGTCGCAGGAGCGCATGCTTTTGTGCGTTAAAAAGGGAAATGAAAAAGAGATAGAGGGTATTTTCGCAAAGTGGGGATTGCACGCGGTTGTCATCGGAAAAGTGACTGATGACGGGATCGTCCGGATAAAAGACAACGGTAAGGTAGTTGTCCAGACAAGCGCAAAGGCTTTGACCGAAGCTCCGCTATATGACATGCCTGCTAAAAAGCCTCTTCATCAGGATGAAATAAATTCACTTGATATTACAAAGATTCAAAGGCCTTTTGATTATAACGAGGTCCTGCTTAAACTTTTAGCAACTCCTACGATTGCAAGCAAGCAATGGGTCTTTCAGCAGTATGATCACATGGTCCAGACAAACACAGTTGTTTTGCCAGGTTCTGACGCAGCTGTGATCAGGATAAAAGGTACAAAAAAGGCTATTGCAGCAACGACGGATTGCAACTCCATGTACTGTTATTTGAATCCGTATCGGGGAGCTCAGATCGCAGTTGCCGAGGCAGCGCGGAATCTGGTCTGTTCAGGAGCAGAGCCCGCTGCTGTTACAGATTGCCTTAATTTCGGAAATCCCAAGAAAGCCGACAGGTTCTGGCAGTTTAAGAATTGTATCGAAGGGATAATTTCTGCCTGCGAATTTTTTAAAGTCCCTGTTGTAAGCGGGAATGTCTCATTCTACAACGAGAATCCGAGAGGCGCTATTTATCCTACGCCGTCAATAGGAATGATAGGGATAATAGAAGACGTAAAAAAAGCCTGCACGCAGAATTTTAAAAAAGAAGACGATTGTATAGTGCTGCTGGGTGAAACAAAAGAGGAACTTGGCGGCAGCCAGTATTTAAAAGAGATGCATCAGCTCGTAAAAGGCGACTGTCCTGGATTGGATTTAGATCTGGAGAAGGCTGTTTGCGAGACTGCTCTTGACTCAATATCAAAGGGATTGGTAGATTCAGCGCACGACTGTTCCGAAGGCGGAATCGCGATTGCGCTGGCTGAATGCTGTATTTCTGACAGCGAAAATATGATCGGAGCTGTTATTGATAACCTTGATTTTAATATCAGAGAAGATGCTTTGCTATTCGGAGAATCGCAATCAAGGATAATCCTTTCCTGCAGCAAAGAAGCACTTTTAGAGATCAAGGAGATAGCAAAGAAACATAAGGCGCCGATAAGAGTTATCGGTAGAACAGGTACACGGAATTTGACGATTCTAAACAATCAGAAGAAAATCATCGAGCTGTCCTTGGGGGTCATTTCGCAAGAATGGCGTTATGGCTTGGAAAGATGCATACGGGCATAAAAAATGTGCGGCATATTCGGAGTTTATCCCCATAAAGAAGCCTCAAAAATAACCTACCTTGGGTTGTACGCACTTCAACACCGCGGCGAAGAATCAGCGGGCATAGTAACCTACAACGGGAAAAAACCTCATGTCCACAAGTCGCTGGGCCTTGTAAGCGATGTGTTTGATATGAAGTCGATAAACAGCCTTAAAGGCGATCTGGCTGTCGGCCATGTCCGTTATTCAACCACGGGAAGCACGACTTTAAAGAATGCGCAGCCGTTTTATGTGAAATCAAAGGCAGGCCATATCGCAATAGCGCATAACGGGAATCTTACTAATGCCTTTAAACTGCGACGGCAATTGGAAGACAAAGGCGCATTATTCCAGACGACAATGGACTCTGAGGTAATCGCTCATCTGATCGCGCACAGCCCGAAAAAGGATTACAAGGAGACGATAGCCTGGGCGCTTTCGCAGTTAGAAGGCGCATATTCTTTAGTTTTAATGCTCGATAAAGTTTTAATAGGTGCTCGTGATCCGCTTGGATTCAGGCCGCTGTGCCTTGGAAGATTAGACGGGGCATATGTGCTGGCTAGCGAGACCTGCGCGCTGGATTTGATCGGTGCAAAGTATGTGCGGGATATTCTGCCAGGAGAGATTGTTTTTATACAGCAAGACAAAATCGATTCATTAAGGCCGTGCGCATGTAAAACTTGCGCTTTTTGTATTTTTGAGTATATCTATTTTGCCCGTCCTGACAGCAATATCTTTGAGCACAGTGTTTATCAGGCGCGCAAAAAATTAGGAGAACAGCTTGCAAAGGAGTTTCCTGTTAAGGCTGATGTTGTAATGCCTGTTCCCGATTCTGGCATGTGCGCTGCTTTAGGATATTCCCAGATTCTAAAAATACCTTTTGAAATGGGTATGATCCGCAACCACTACATAGGAAGGACATTTATCCAGCCAAGCCAGGTGCAGAGAGATTTCAAGGTCAGGGTAAAGCTTAATCCGGTAAAGACGATTTTGGAAAATAAGAAAGTAGCTGTCATTGAAGATTCTATTGTGCGTGGAACGACGAGCAGGGCAAGGGTAAAAACGATCAGGCAGGCAGGAGCAAAAGAGGTTCATATGCGGGTCAGCTGTCCGCCTTTGATCAGCCCGTGTTTTTATGGAATTGATTTTCCTACGAAGAAAGAGCTGATCGCCGCAAAGCACAGCATTGACTGGATACGGGATTTTATAGGTGTTGACAGTCTAAAATATTTGAGCAAAGAAGGGATGCTTTCCGCGATGCCGGTCGCAAAAGAGAATTTCTGCACAGCCTGTTTTACCGGAAAGTACCCATTTGAACTGCCTAAGAAAATATCCAAGTTCATCCTGGAATGATTGAAACTGTTTCGGTTTTAATCGGGAAAGTGGGTGTTTAGTATGGCAAAATTCATATTTGTGACAGGCGGGGTCATTTCGAGTTTGGGCAAAGGCATTGCCTGCGCCTCGATAGGAAAAATTCTTGAATCCAGGGGGCTTAAAGTTTCCCTTATGAAATTAGACCCTTACATCAACGTGGATCCCGGCACTATGAATCCCTATCAGCACGGTGAGGTGTATGTTACTGAAGACGGAGCAGAAACAGACCTGGATCTTGGCCATTACGAACGCTTTACCAACGCAAAAATCACAAAATTCAATAATGCCACAACAGGCCAGGTCTATAACGCAGTAATTACAAAAGAGCGCCGCGGCGATTATTTGGGTAAGACCATCCAGGTCATCCCGCATATCACCAATGAAATAAAAGAAAGGGTCAAAAAAGTCGCTGAGGTCTCAGGCGCGGATATAATCATCGTTGAAGTTGGAGGGACTGTAGGCGATATCGAAAGCCTTCCGTTTTTGGAGGCAGCGCGACAGTTCAGGCATGATATGGGCTATGAAAACGTGCTTTATATTCACCTGACCCTTGTGCCGTATGTGAAAAGCGCTGATGAAATAAAGACAAAGCCTTCGCAGCACAGCGTAGGCACTTTGCGCGAAATAGGTATTCAGCCGGATATCCTTATCTGCAGGACTGAAAAACCGCTGTCTTGCGAAATAAAGGAAAAGATCTCGCTTTTTTGCAACGTGAAAAAAGAAGCTGTGATCGAGGCGCGCGACGCCCAGACTATTTATCAGATACCCCTTGATTTTAAAAACCAGATACTCGACGAGATAATCGTCAGCCATTTTCATCTGATATGCAAATATTCCGAGCTTAAGGACTGGGAGAAGAACGTCGTTGAAAAAATCCTGGCTCCTAAAAATAAAGTCACGATAGCTTTGGTCGGCAAGTATATAACTCTTCAGGATGCTTACAAATCTATTTATGAAGCTCTTATACACGCAGGAATTTACAATGATACAAAAGTCGAGATCAAAAAAATAGATTCCGAGGACCTCGAAAAAGAAAACCTGCAGAGGCTTTTAAAGGATGTAAGCGGCATACTGGTTCCAGGAGGATTCGGATACCGGGGCATAGAGGGCAAGATAAAGGCTATTAGATTTGCAAGAGAAAATAAGATACCGTTTTTTGGGTTATGTCTTGGAATGCAGTGCAGCGTCATAGAATTTGCAAGGGATGTCTGCTGCCTTAAGGATGCTAATTCCACGGAATTTAAATCGGAAACAAAAAATCCTGTTATCAGCCTGCTTGCCCAACAGAAAAAAATAAAAGACTTAGGCGGGACAATGCGTCTTGGCGCTTTCCCCTGCAAAATAAAAAAGAGAAGCCTTGCGCATTCTTTATACAAGAAGGAACTTGTAAGCGAAAGGCACAGGCACCGTTACGAATTCAATAATAAATACAGGAAGATTTTAGAGAAGAATGGCATGGTTTTTTCAGGCATATACCCCAGCAAAAACCTTGTTGAGATAATCGAGCTTAAGGATCATCCGTTTTTTGTAGCAGTGCAATTCCATCCGGAGTTTAAATCCAAGCCCGATAATCCCCATCCTCTATTCCGCGGATTCATTACAGCAGCCCTAAAATCCAAGATCGGGTCTTAAAAAGATGAAGGCAATACTTGCGTTAGAAGACGGTAAAATTTTTAAAGGAGAATCTTTCGGAGCCAAAGGCGAAAGCTTTGGCGAAGTCGTATTTAATACAAGCATGACCGGTTATCAGGAAATCATAACTGACCCGTCTTATAAAGGCCAGATAGTTGCCATGACCTATCCGTTGATCGGAAACTACGGAGTCAATGAAGAAGATGTAGAATCCCGCAAACCGTTTTTGGGGGGATTTGTCGTAAAGGAATACAGCAAGATCGCAAGTAATTGGCGCAGCAAAAAAACTCTGGGCGATTATCTTGAGGAAAACAATATCATAGGGATCGAAGGGATAGATACCCGAGCTTTGACTTTGCACATCCGCCAGGCAGGAGCAATGAAAGCAGTTTTATCGACCACTGATCTTGACGAAAAATCGCTTGTTCAAAAGGCCCGCAATTCTCAAGGCTTAATCGGAGTAGACCTGGTCAAGGAAGTTACAATAGCTAAAAAATATATCTGGTCCGGCATAGAAAGTAAAAGTGCGTTTAAGGTGATAGTCATCGATTGCGGGGTAAAATATAATATTTTAAGGAAACTTCTGGAAAATAATTGCGAAGTCATTGTTGTGCCTGCTCAAACAGCCGCAAAAGAAATATTAAAATTAAAGCCTCAAGGTATATTGCTATCAAACGGACCAGGCGACCCTGCTGCAGTCAAATATGTAGTTGAAACAACAAAACAGCTTATTGGAAAACTTCCTATATTCGGCATCTGCCTCGGACATCAAATGCTCGGCCAGGCTTTTGGCGGTGAGACCTATAAACTCAAATTCGGCCATCACGGAGGCAACCAGCCTGTAAAAGATCTAAAAACAGGAAAAGTTTCTATAACAGTCCAGAACCACGGCTTTTGCGTAGATATAAAATCCCTGAATCAAAAACAAATCGAGATCACTCATATTAATTTAAACGACAATACCCTTGAAGGCATGCGCCATAAGAGGCTTCCAGTATTTTCAGTGCAGTTTCATCCTGAAGCAGGCCCTGGCCCGAATGACGCAAGTTATTTGTTTGGGGAATTCGTAAAATTGATGAAAAGATAGAAGGTAGGGACGGTTCTCAATTACGGTTAGAACTGTCCCCAGATTTATATGCCTAAACGGACCGACATAAAAAAAATCTTAATAATAGGCTCAGGGCCCATAGTTATAGGCCAGGCCTGCGAATTCGATTACTCAGGCACTCAAGCCTGCAAGGTCTTAAAGCAGGAGGGCTATGAGGTAGTCCTTGTCAATTCGAATCCTGCCACAATAATGACTGATCCTCAGACAGCAGACAGGACTTATGTCGAGCCCATTACTGTCGATACTGTAGCTAAAGTTATCGAAAAAGAAAGGCCTGACGCGCTCCTGCCGACGTTAGGAGGACAGACCGCCTTAAACACCGCAGTAGGCTTAGCCCAGAAAGGCGTTCTTAAAAAATACAAAGTCGAAGTCATCGGCGCAGACATCAAAGCGATCAAAAAAGCCGAAGACAGAAGTTTGTTCAAAGAGGCGATGCAGAAGATCGGCCTTGACCTTCCCAGAAGCGATAAGGCATACAATCTAGAAGAAGCTTGCCGAATAGCAGAATCAGTCGGATTTCCTGTTATCATCCGTCCGAGTTTCACATTAGGCGGCACAGGCGGAAGCATAGCATATAACCGCGAGGAATTTAAGGACCTTGCAAAGATCGGCATTGAGTCCAGCATGATAAGCGAGATCCTTATCGAGGAATCTGTGATCGGCTGGAAAGAATTCGAGCTGGAGGTTATGCGTGATAAAAAAGACAATGTCGTGATAATCTGCTCCATTGAGAACTTTGACCCCATGGGTGTCCATACAGGAGACAGCATCACAGTTGTTCCTGCGCAGACATTGACAGACCGCGAATATCAACATATGCGCGACAGTGCAATCGCCTGTATCCGCGAAATCGGAGTCGAAACAGGCGGCTCAAATATACAGTTCGCAGTCCATCCGCAGACGGGCAGAATGGTCGTCATAGAGATGAACCCGCGAGTTTCCCGCAGTTCCGCATTGGCTTCAAAGGCAACAGGTTTTCCGATTGCAAAGATAGCTGCAAAACTGGCTGTCGGCTATACTCTCGATGAGATCCCAAACGATATCACAAAAGAGACTCCCGCATGTTTTGAGCCCTCCATCGATTACTGCGTAGTAAAGATCCCGCGCTTTACTTTTGAGAAATTCCAGCAGGCAGATCCTACGCTGACAGTTTCAATGAAGTCAGTCGGAGAGGCAATGGCAATAGGAAGGACTTTTAAAGAAGCTCTTCAGAAAGGCCTACGTTCCCTTGAGATAAAAAAATCCGGCTTAGAGAGTATTCTCTTTAAGGATTTAAACAATATAAAATCTGATAACGCAATGATAGAAGAGGTCTTCTCTAAATTGCGTAAACCCAATGCCGAACGCATCTTTTATATCGCTGATGCGCTGAGGCTCAATATAAGCATAGAAGAGATTTCCAAAGCTACGCAGATCGATCCCTGGTTTCTGTACAATATAAAGGAGATCATAGACCTCGAAAAAGAACTTCTCAAGCACAAGGACAATGTCTCAAAAGAGCTTTTCATCCGGGCAAAGGAATACGGTTTCAGCGACCAGCAATTAGCAAAGCTCTGGGACAAAAAAGAAGGGCAGGTCTATCAATTACGAAAATCATTCGGCATAAAGCCTTCCTATAAACTCGTTGACACCTGCGCAGCAGAATTTCAAGCCTACACTCCCTATTTTTATTCCACATACGAGCAATAGTGGAAAAAAGTCAGAAGAAAGTGGCTTTTGCCAATTTACAAAATCCCAAAACCAAAGTAATATAAAACAATTGTATTTTAATCTAATTCCCTCGAATTAATCTGCAAAAAAGGACTTTTTGTCTTTCAACGCCCGTTTATAACAACGAAGTTATAAACACGGGAGAATAAAATGGCTGAAAGCGGAATGGTCTGCAAGTATTGCAACCTGAGAAAACGCGATGCAGCGCTTGAGCTTGCCATGGAAGGCTCGTTTGAAGACAACCTGCGCATACTTGGATTCGCAGGCCTTAAATGCCTTGATATTGAAAACTGCTGTAACGGCCTCGGCTGCTTATTCGCGAAGGGCTTAATCAATCCGTTTGCAGCGCCCGCCTAAACCCAATAAATTGTTGCAAAGATTCCAGATTGGTATAAAATAAAGAGCATGCGAAGATATATTTTTTGGTTATTGCTGATATTTCTTGTAAGCGGATGCGCTGTAACGCGAAGGACCGCAAGCAAAAAATTCCTGGACGAGAAGGGGAATGTAATAAAGCGCGCCCAGGATATCGTAATCCAGCCTCCTGAACAGCGCCTTCCCGAATACGAAAAGTTGACCTTCATGATAAGATGGCTGGGTCTGCATGTCGGAGACGTAACTCTCGAGATAAAAGGTATACAGAACATAAACGGCAGAAGCGCCTACGTGTTTGAGGCTGCTTTTAAATCAAACGCATTTCTCTCGGCGATATATAAAATAAACGACCGTTTTGTCTCATATATGGATGTGGAAAAACTTTGTTCTCTCCGCCATGAGGTTTACCGAAGAGAGGGCTTTTATAAGAAAGATGGAGTGACTGATTTCGACCATGAAAACAAAAAAGCGCATTTTAAAAACATCCTTAATAAATCCGAAAAAAACTTTGATATCCCTGCCGGAGTGCAGGATACATTAAGCGCCTGTTATTATTTTATGCTCCTGCCGCTTAAAGAGGGAGACAGGATAGAGTATATAGTATGCAACAACGAGAAAAATTATCAGCTGATCGGAGTCGTAGGATCAAGGGTGTTTATCAAGACGGTCGCTTTCGGAGAAAAACAGGCTTTTCATATACAACCTTACGCGAAGCTTAAAGGACAGAAAGTTGAAAAGGGGAATTTAAGAGCATATTTTGGCTGCGACAAAAGAAGGCTTCCTTTGTTGTTGGTATTAAAAGGCCCGGTATTTACAGAAGTCACTATTGCCCTGATCAAAGCAGAATACCAATCACAGAAATAATAACCTCTAAAAAACTCCTAAGTACGCCTGCCTGATGAAAGTCCCATTTACTTGCCAAACTTAAGGAATTGTCGTATAATAACTGGACTTTTTATATCAGAGGATAAAGACAGTGGATAATGAACAGCTACTTTCAGCATTTTTATCGCTCGTAAATATCGAGGGATTTGAAGATCGGTATAAGGAAGATATTGCCGACGGCAAATTCTTCGGCATGCCATTGAACCCGATTGTCGAAGCCGAGCAAAGGCTGATTTCTCCGAATGAGAAATGCCTCGCTTATTTTTCTATGGAGTACGGCCTTGCAACCAGTTTCTATAACAGATTTACAACAACCCGTCAGATCGACAGCAAAAACATTCCCCTGGAGCAGGAGATATTTTCGAACAACAGGCTCGCCGATTATTTCTTTACGCTTAAGCTTGACAGCCTGATAGACCTTCCGATTTACAGCGGCGGACTCGGGGTGCTCGCAGGCGACACAGTCAAGACAATGGCAGATTACAGACTGTCTGCGGTTGCAGTAGGCGTACTCTGGAATTCGGGCTACTTCCGTCAGAGATTCTGGTTTAAATACGGGCAATTGCCAAGCCCCATGTTCTGGGATGCTGATACTTATCCAGGCCTAATCCCCCTTAAGAACAGGATAAAGATCACTTTGCGCTCGGAAGAGCTATCTTTGAGGCTCTGGAAGTATTATGTATACAGTTATAATAAAGATTACGCTGTGCCGCTTATACTTCTTGACGCTGACATTGAGGAGAATAACGAGAAGATAAGGCGTTTGACTGCCCAGCTTTACAGAACCGACGACGCATGGATCAAGATCATGCAAAGGGTGATTTTAGGCATGGGAGGAGTTGCGGCATTAAAAGGACTCGGCTATAACATCGGTCTCCACCACATGAACGAAGGCCATGCGGTGTTTTCGTTTGTCGAAAAGGCTCGCGGCGCTTCAAAAGAACAGCTTGACGAATTAAAAAGGCATTTTGTTTACACATGCCACACGCCTGTCGAAGCAGGCCATGACCGTTTTCCGGCAGAAGAAGTCAAAAAAGTCCTGCTTAAAGAAGACTATGAGGTCTGCGAGGAATTCGGAAAAGATAAGGCAAACGCCATTAACCTGACGCTTTTTGCCATGAATGTATCGTCTGCGACAAACGCCGTCTCCAAAAGCCACGGGGACGTGATGCACATCCAGTTTCCCCAATACAAAAAAATGATCCAGTACGTAACAAACGGAGTGCACGCGCACACCTGGATGTCCGAAAGTTTTAAGAAATTGCTTGAGGCTCAAAAAACAGTCGTCGGAGATTTCAGGGCAAATCCGATGGCTCTTTCAAAAGTTTCGCAGCTCAAAGACGACGAACAGTTCCGTAAAAAGCTCTGGGATGCGCATAGGCAAAACAAAGAAGGGCTTTGCAAACTGTTTGAGAAATGGAAGTTTGACCCGGATGTCTTTACGATCTGCTGGGCAAGAAGGTTTGCTGCGTACAAGCGGCCGAGCCTCATCATGCAGGATGTTAAAAAGCTTATTGAGCTGTCGCAAAAAATCGGGCCTTTGCAGATAATATTTGCGGGCAAGGCTCATCCAAAGGACAACCTGGGGTTTACTTTTATCAACACGATGCTTGATAAAATAGACTCACTTGTCGACGCTTATGAGACATTTAAAATAGCGATGCCCGAGAACTACGAGATATCTCTTGCCCGGATCCTGACTTCGAGCGTTGACGTATGGCTTAACAATCCTTTACCTCCGTTTGAAGCTTCAGGCACAAGCGGCATGAAGGCGATATTAAACTCAGTAGTGCAGTTAAGCACTCTTGACGGCTGGGTAGTTGAGGCTGCTGAAAAAAACATAGGAAGGATCTTCGGATACAAAAATCCGGAAGGCTCCATCGGCGACGAAAAAGACCTGCACATGGCAGAGGATTCCGGCCTCCTCTACGCCGCTTTAGAAGAACTGATGAAACTTTACTACGCCGCAAATCCCAAAGGCGGGGTGAAGCTTGATTCCGAGTGGATAGACCTTATGATCAACTGCCTTGCTGCATCCTCGCACTTTAACACCTACCGCATGCTTGACCAGTACAAGCACAACATCTGGAAAATAAACTGATCCGATCAAATAGTTTACCCTTCTAAAGACAAAAGTGGTATAATAAAGAAAAGAAAGAAGGGTTTAAAGATGACAAAGAAAATCAAAGCGCATAAAAAAGGCAGGACCTGCAAGTTCTCCGGATGTAAGAACATCCTGAGTATTTATAACCACGGTTTTTTGTGCCATATACACCAGCAGGTAGCTCCGGTAAGCTCCTCTCGCATGCACAATTCTCACTGATCTTATTCCTGAAATTAACCTGTTGGGGGTCAGCTTTAAGTTAATTATCATTTTAAGATCAAGATGGTATAATTTAAAAAATAGGAGGCAAAGATGGCAAAGAAGATTTTATTGATAGATGACGACCCCAAAATCATAAGGCTGATCGAAGCCAGGTTAAAAGCAAACGGCTATGACGTTATTTCTTCCAAAGACGGGAAAGCCGGAATAGAAAAGGCAAAAAGAGAGTCTCCTGACCTGATACTTCTGGATATAATGATGCCTGAAATTGACGGATACGAGGTCATAGAAAAGCTAAAGAAAGACGAAGATACGAAATCCATACCGGTTGTCATGCTAACTGCCAAACGCGAGCTGGAGGATATAGACAAGAGCATGAATGTCTATGGAGCAGTCGGTTTTGTCTCCAAGCCTTTTAGCCCCACCGAATTATTGCAGCAGATCAAAAACGCTCTTGTGTTTTTTGGAAAAAAGCAATGAGGGGACAGGTGTGATCTTGGATTCAAAGCAGGTGTGAGCTCGGGTTCAGACCTGGTGTGAGATTTAGATTTTGCTTGATTTTTTTGCCCTTTGGGCCGCCAATGATCTTTTGCATTTCGGTGGCTGCAGAACTCGTCGCATTTGTTCTTGCAAATGCTCCTCAAACAGCTTCGCCATCTTAGATATTGTCGCTTCGCTCCACCGTGGATTCCCGAAAATACTCAAGCTCCATTGCCTAAAATCGACCTAAAGCGAAAAACCGACAGAAACATGCGAGAGGAGTCAAGAATTGAATATTCTGATTACAGGGGCTACGGGGTTTATCGGAAGCAGGCTTGTTAAAAGGCTGGCAGAAGAGGGCAGCCATCAGCTTTATGCCATTGTCAGAAAAACAAGCAAAGTTGATTTCCTGAAAAAACTTGGCGTAAATCTGATTTTCGCTGACCTAGCCGATTACATTCCGGGATTGTCAAGCTTGTGCAATCCCGGAATGAAAATAGATGCGGTCTTTCACTGTGCTGCGTATGTGAATGACAGGGATTGGGACAGGTTATATAAAGCAAATGTCATCGGCACAGAGAATATTTGTGGATTGGCGCTTAAACTCGGTGTTGAGCGGATGGTCTATTTAAGCTCTGTCGCTGTTGTAAGCGGCAATCCCCAAGTCCCACTTACAGAAGAGCTTCCTTACAGCGCAACAAATCTCTACGGCCTCTCAAAAATAGAAGCAGAAAAAAAAGTCCTGGAATACAAAGAATTAGGCTTAAACACGGTGATCCTGCGTCCGTGCATGGTGTATGGCGAAGGAGAGCCGCACCTTATGGGTTTGTTGCTTTTTTTTCTAAAGCATCGTCTCCTGCCTATAATCGGAGAAGGCAAAAATAAAATGCACCTTGCGTATGTCGGGAACGTGATTGATGCCATGATCTTATCTTTGCAAAAAAGCCGGATGCTTTCCGGCTCTTATTTTGTCGCAGACGATGAAGTCCTTACGGTAAAAGAGATCTTGTCGATTTTAAGCAGGGCGGTAAATGGAAGGGAACCAGCCAAAATGCCTTACTGGGCAGTTTCTGTACTGCTCAAAACGCCCTTCATAAATAAAAGATTGCAGTTTTTCCAGAAGGACAGGGTCTATGACATCTCAAGGATAAAGTCAGAAGGTTTTAACGCAAGATTCCATGCGGAAGATTCTCTGGCAAAAAGCGCCGGCTTCTGGCTTAAGCCTAAGAATGGGCTTTGACGTGCTTGCGGTAAATATGCGCGTTTGTATCCACTGCGTCAAACAAAGCATCTGTATCGCCTACAAGCGCCTCGCACTTGCCCAATATCAAATAACCGCCTGGTTTTAAAGAATCGTGGAATTTCTTGAGCATCTCTTCCTGCAGCTTCTTATTAAAATATATAAAGACATTCCTGCACGCTAAAACGTCCATATGTTTTAAAAATTCTCCCGAAGTCAGATCAAGATTTGCAAAAGTTATGAGAGATTTAAGCGAGTCTTTTATCTCATATATGCCGTCACCCGCAGCTTCGAAATAAGAAAGGCTTTTTTCATCGAGGTTTTTAAGGCTTTCCTTCGGATATACTCCCTTCTGAGCCTTTATCAGGCTTGCCTTATCGATGTCAGTTGCAAAGATCTCAAAGCGAAAATTCATCCCTGTTGTCTTTAAGGCTTCCTTGATAATGAGGGCCAGAGAATAGGGCTCTTCTCCGTTTGCGCAGCCTGCCGACCAGACCCGGATAGTCCTGTCAAAACCTTTTGATTTTATCCGCAGAAGATTCTCAAAAAGATACCTGATAGTCACCCAGACAGGCGGATCCCTGAAAAATTCAGACACATTTATGCACAGAGTCTCAAAAAGCCTGTCGTATTCCGAAGGGTTCTTCGACAAAAAGTGAATGTATTCAGGATAGGAATGCAAGTTATTAGAGCGGATGCGAATCGCAAGCCTTCTTTTTAAGAGGTCAAAGTGGTAATGGCGCAGGTCAAAGTTGCGTTCGTCGAGTATTTTTTTGATTATCAGTTTAAAGGTGTGGCTTTTGTCTTCGGATATTTTGTGCGGGGGGTTTTTGCCTATTATCTCTATTGAATTCCTTAGCGCGCGGTTAAACTTGCCAACAAGATCGTCGTCTCCCAAGACTGTGCCTGTCTCGGATATTTTCTGGTATATTTTTTTGAGCGGCAGCTGGCTTAAAGCGTCGTCTATCATCTCTTTCCTGCAGTGTTTGCAGGTGCAGATGTCAAAACGCACTTTGAGTATGTTATCAAGAAATTCTCGAGAGAATTCTTCTAATTTAATTTTTTCGGAGGGGGAATCCATTAATCGTGCGTTACCGTAAAACGCGGTTATTTCTTTCTGAAGATACGGGCGTCGAAATCTACTTCTTCGTAGATCTCTCTTGCTTCCTGGATAAGGGTCTCTGCCTTGCCCATCACCAGAAATCCGCCTGTCTTTAGCGAGTTGTAAAATTTCATCAAAAGCTGCTCCTGGAGGCTCCTGTCAAAATATATGAACACATTCCTGCAGACGACAAGATCGGTTTCTTTGATTAAATCCTGGGACGTCAGGTCAAGATAGGAGAATGCGACCATTGATTTTACATCGTCTTTAATAATATGGCTTCCTTCCCGGGATTCAAAATATCTGGCAAGGTGTTCTTTTGAAACGTTTTTGAGGCTTTCTTTTTGGTAGCTTCCATCTTCCGCAAGGCTCAGGCTTTTTTTGTCGACGTCCGTCGCCAATATTTCTATTTCAAAATTCAATATATCTGATTTCAGGAGTTCCTTAAGTATTATTGAGATCGTATAGGGTTCTTCTCCGTTCGCACAGCCTGCTGACCAGATCTTGATGGATTTTTCAGATAAACGGGTTTTTTGACGGACGATGTCTTGAAACAAACTTTTGACCCTTACCCAGACCTCAGGGTCGCGGAAGAACTCGGACACGTTTATGCAAAGGACCTCGAATAATGTATCGTATTCCTGGGGGTTGTTGATGAGTTCCCTCAGATATTCGGAATAGCTGTTTATCCGCTTTGCGCGCATACGAAGGGCAACGCGCCTTTTTAGCAGGTCCTGGTGATAATGGCGGAAATCAAGACCCCTGTCCCCCTTTATTTTATCCAGCAGAAGTTTAAATGTTTTGTTTTTGTCTTCTTTTAATTCATGCCTCGGGTTCTTGCTGATTATCTCAATGGCCTGTAAGATAGCGCGGGCGATTCCAACCTGGTTTTCCGAAGCTGTCTGCTGGATTATGGTATGCAATGCACCTTCTTCTGTGGTGACATATTTAGCAGGAACGCGCGAAAGGATAAAAGCAAGCATGTCTGTTATGCAGATATCGCAGGTGCAGATATCAAAACGCAGGGTGAGGGCGCTGTTCAGGCAGTCCTTTGCAATATCTTCGATTATGTTTTTTAGTTTTTTCTCAGCCATGTTTAAAAAAATAAACTAGCAGCTAAATTCAACCAAAAATATCTTACCATAACTATAAGAAAATAAAAGAACTTTTTACTTGCTATTTTAAGAAAAAATGATAAAATATACGCAAATATCATTAAGATATATCAGGAGAGTTTAGGTGAGGATTTATAGGGCTGCGAAGGTTTCGGAAAAATTGGGTATCTCTAAACAGACTTTGGTGCGTTATGAGAAAAAAGGCATACTGCCAAAGCCTAAAAGAAACCACATTAATACCTGGCGCGAGTACACTGATGAGGATATCAAGAGGCTCAAAGGTATTTTGAAAAGAGGATTTACTTTAATAGAATTAGTGATGGTCATGGTTATTGTCGGGATCCTTGCTGCTTTGGCAATACCCAGATTTGAAGGCTTTTATGCAGTTAAACTAAACAGTGCGGCAAAAAAGCTTGTCACTGATATAAGATACGTGCAGCAGCTGGCAGTTTCGCGCCATGAAAGTTACAGGATGTTTTTTTATACTTCGCCTCAAAACAGTTACGAAGTCAGAAAAGTATCCGATAGTTCCTTTGCAAAAGACCCTTTCAGCAGAAATGATTTTATAGTGGCGTATAATACTAACCCCCAGTACGGGGGAGTTATCGTCGAAAGCACAAATTTCGGGCCTCCAGGCGGCCTTCAATTCGATTGGCAGGGGATTCCTTCTGCGGGCGGGATAACACTTCTTCGTTTAAAAGACAACAGAAAGACGGTTTCTGTAACAGCTAATACCGGCAAGGTGGTTGTGCAGTGAAGATGCTTAAAGAAAAAGGCATAACGTTGATGGAGATGGTCGTAATAATCGTCGTAATAGGGATCGCTATCCCTGTTTTGATGAGGATGTGGTCTGATGTCGTTATTAAGTCGGCTGATTCCGAGATGATCTCCGACGCGACTTTTTTCGCCCAGGAACTCATGGAAGAAATAAAGTCAAAAAGATTCGTGGATCCCGAAGAACCCGACAATACGGCTTTAGGAATAAATACCCTTCCCCTGGATACTTATAAAGACGACGTGGATGATTATAATGCCTATACGAAGACTCTTGCTAACGGTTATACAGCTAAAGCAATTGTCAAATACAGGTACCTAGATCCCGGCGACAGGACATGGAAGGATTCCGCAACCCCGACTGAATATAAATATATCCAGGTGACTGTTGAAACAACCAAAATAACCGGAGGTAGTTTTTCTTTGTCTACAATTGTTGCCAAGGAGCAGTGATTTAAAAAGAAAATCATGATAATAAAGTCAAAAGGCGTTACATTAATAGAGCTTGTCATGGTCATTGCGATAGTAGGCATCCTTGTGTCTGTTTCGTCTTTGTATATCGTTGAAGTAGTTAAGACGTGGAATTTTCTGTCTTTTAGAAGCGAGATCGTCAACGAGGCAAGGCTTGCACTTTTTAGGATGATACGCGAGATAAGACAGCTGGGGAATCAAACCGACGTATATAAGGCGCAAAAATCCGATTTTCAGTTCCGGGATATAAATTCGAACGTGATAGAATACAATCTGTCAGGGGAAAATCTTTTGAGAAACTCAGACGTTTTAGCAGGCGGAATCACAAATCTTACTTTTACTTATTATAACCGCACAGACGGACAGATTTCATCGCCTCTGGTTTCGCCTGCAAGCACGGATATTTTCAGGATAAGGGTAAACCTGGAAATAAGATCAGGCAGCCAGACAAAGAGGCTTGAGTCCGAGGCGTATCCGCGCAATTTCGCAAAGTAAGGGATATCTCTTATGATGAAGAATTTTTTGCATGATATTAAAGGAATGAGCCTGGTCATTGTAGTCTTTGCAATGATGGTCCTGGCTGTTCTCGGCTGGACTCTTTCAGGAATGGTCTCAACCGGTTTTCAGTCATACCTTTCAGGCCTTGATTCAGAGAGGGCCCTGGAACTTGCTGAGGCAGGCATAGAGGAATCCATAAGGCTTATAAAAAATAATGACACTGCTTTTGACGAGGATTCCGATTATTTATATAGGAAACTAGATTACGGAGAATATAATGTTACGCGCGTAAATGCCACCACGACTATCAATATAACTTCCACAGGTTATATCCCTAGCATGAATAATTACCGGGCAATGCGCCAGGTAAAAGTCATGTTTGTAGGCGACGGCGGAGAAATGAACGCCATAAGCGGCGGCAATCTTTTTGATTGGCATGATGCTTCGCCTGTAGCAGTGGATGGGCCTATTGTTTCAGCCAATTTCTATGGCAATGACGGCAACACCACGCCGAATCAAGAAACAGACCAGGATGTTCCGCAGTCAGTGCCAGGTCAATACGAACGCTTGAAGGCAGAAGCTTTAATCCCGGAAATAGACATGGGGTGGTATTTCGGGAACGCGACTTGCAAGTATACCGGCAACAAGGACTGGAAAGCGTCTGATTTTAATGGTCCTTGTCTGAAAGAAAAGAACGGGATTATTTATGTAGACGGGAATTTAGTTTTAAACTGCACAAATAATAAACTTAGTTTGACATTCTTAAGCTTCATAGTAACAGGCGATATCACGATCAAGGGAAATAAAGATTTTGGTTTGAGGGAGCACGTTAACACTAAGAATAATATAGCTTATCCTATCCTTGCAACATTAAACGGAAATATTATTACAGATTGTACAAGCTGTGCCGACCATTCTTTTGCAGGTATGATTTATACTAAGAACGGCATAGTAAACCTCACCAATGTTTCAACTGAGCCGGGTAAGGCAATGGCATTAATGGGCGGTAATGTAGAATTGAATGGGTATGCGACAGTTGAGTGTAAAGAAAATAAGGCCAGTAAGTACATTAATCTTGAAAATGGGTTCAATACTACGCCAACCAACACAATACTTACCTGGCATGAAGAATAGGAGAATAAAGGAGCTTGAAATGAGAAAAAACAAATCGGTTTTAATAATCAGTGCAGCCTTGTTTTTTATTATGGGGGCATATTTTTTTGTGCAGATGCCCAAGGCACAGACAGCATCGTTCGAATCAGCTGACTCAGAGATCCTGGCAGGAAAAATCGACAGACTTTCAGCTGATATTGACAAGACAAATAAGGAAATTTCCAAAAAAATAGACCAGGTCCTGAGCAACCAGGCAGCAATAATGCAGGAGCTTGAGATAGTAAAAATAAGGGCAACGCGTTCAAGATAAGCTGGTAAATAAAGCTTCAAAATCTTTGTTAACCGGCATAATAATTATTGACATAACCTTTTAAGGCAATTAGAATTAGAGAAATGGAAAATCCCAAAACTGCGGAAAACAAAAGTCCTGCAAGAGGTTCCAAAAAAGCCAGCCCAAAGCTCGGCCTGACGAGCGTTTTGTCTTTTCTTGTAAATTTTTTCACTGCCAGCCATAACGTAATAGGAATAGACATCGGTTCCAGCTACATAAAGATCCTGCAGCTTCAGAAAAAAGGCCGCAACTACATGGTGCGTAACTGCATCACCCGCGCCTTGCCTCAAACCGCAAAAGACAATGCTGTTGAAAAAAAGAAACTCGTAAACGCCTTCGTGAAAGAATTTGTCGAAGAATCCCGCACGAAGACAAAGCTTGGCAGGCTTGCAGTATACGGCAAAGGGATTTTTCTTTTCTCTCTGACAGTCCCCAACCTCAACAAAAAAGACCTGAGAAGCGCAGTCATTATAGAACTTAAGAAACGCCTGCCTTTCCAATTGGATATTAATAACGTGATGTTCGATTATGTTGTGACAGGCCAGGCGCGGGATGAAAAGGGGGTTGGGCTCCAGCTGACCTGCATTGCAGCTGACAGGATAACAATAGAAGAGCAGGTGGATCTGCTTAAAGAAATGAACATCCAGCCTGTTTCTATAAACACCATACCCGATTGCCTGGGAAATCTCATTCCTCACTGTTTTGATACTCCTCCAAAAAAGACAGTGGCCCTGCTTGATATGGGCGCAAATACCACTTTGTTGAATTTCTACAAAGGCAAAAACCTCGTTTTCACTAGGGAAATCCCTATCGGAGGCGAACACCTGACTCACGCAATGGCAAAGCCTGTTCAGACGCCCGCCGGGACAATCACGATTAATCCGGAGGATGCCGAGAAGCTCAAGCGCAACTGCGGTATCCCGCTTGAAGACGAGGCAAAGGTCGAGTTCCTGACTGATTTCGGGCCTTTCCGCGGAGAGCAGATCTCAGCGATGCTGCGCCCGACTCTGGAAAGATTGGTCATGGAGATCTCAAGGACGGTTAATTACTATACAAAGACTTTCAAAAGCGAAAACATACAGGAACTCTATATTACCGGCGGCAGCTCCAGGCTTAAGAACATCGATAAATTTCTTCTTTTTAACTTGGAGGGTATGCAGAAAGTCGAAGCGCTCAAAATCTTAAAGGCAGTAAAAGGCTGGGCTGATATCGGTGTTTTTAAGCAGGAACTTGTCATGGAACAGGCAGCCCCGCATCTTGCCGTTGCTTTCGGACTCTGTCTTGAAACCGGAGGCAGGATAAACCTGCTTCCGATGAAGGAAAAGCTCGAACAGAAGGCTGCTATTGTCAACACTGTAATCAGGTTTGTTTTTCCGGCGATATTTTTATTGAGCATTTTTTTCTATGCCTTGAGTTTTGCAAACGGACAAAGATATAAAGTCCTGATTGAAAATCAAAATTACCTGGTTAAAAACTTGGAATATAACGTAGCCCAGGTCAGAAAGTACCTGGATATGAAGGCAAAGCTGGACCAGAGAAAGGATATGCTTGATAAAGTAAAGGGAAAGCAGCCTTACTGGTGGGGCGTATTCAAGGAAATAAGCAACATAACGCCTAAAGACGTTATCCTACAAAAGATAAGCGTGGTTTCCGATAAGCAGCCAAAAGAAATCCAGCTGTTCGGCAAAATTTACGCAAAATATACGATAGTGGATATGGCGCTTTCTCAATATGTGATAACGCTTGAAGAGTCTCCCTTTTTTGAAAATGTGAAAACAGTTTCAACAAGAAATGATATGTATTCTCCTATACCGGCTGCGGATTTTGAAATAGTCTGTCAGCTCACTTATTAAAAAGATATGGCAAAGCCAGCGAAAAGCAGACTTAATCAGATCTTGGTTTTCAGCGTGATTTTCTTCGTCGTACTGATCCTTGTATACCTGTTTATAGGAAGGCTGTCCTTCAAATATGCTGAAAGGCTTAAGGCGGAATTCGAAGCCAGACAGGCCAAACTTCAGGAATCGCAGGAATTGATAAGGAGCCTTCCCGACCCTCAGCGGGCTATAGACGAGATTGAGAAAAAGATCGGAGAATTCAATGAGATGGGAGTGACCAATAAGCAGATGCCCCGTCTTATACAATTGCTGGGACAGGCTGTCGGAGAGCGAAATTTGAACGTCATTTCCATAAGGTCAAGGGAGGATATAAAGACAACGGATGAAAACTTACCGACTGGAGTCTCAAAGGCATATATTGAGATAGTGCTTTTGGGTTTTTACAGGGAGATATCAGAATATGTGAAGTCTTTATCCGAATTGCCTGTGTCGTTTAACATAGAATCTCTTTCATTCGAGAAAAAAACTACAGAGACTTCCGAGAAATCGACCAGGGCAGGGACAAAGGAATTAGAGCAAAAAGTCCAACTCCAGGCGACATTGCTTTTAAGTACCTACATGGTCTGGGAGCTGTAATGTCAAAAGAGCAGAAACAGCTTTTTATTATTGCGTCAGGGATCATTTTATTGATTTTTGTGGTCATTAGCAATATGAACGCGGCAAAGAAAAAAAAGGCCGCGCTTGCTCCTGTTCCGGCACAGCCTGTAGCAGCCGCCAAAGAGGAGAAAAAGAAGGAGCTTGCGTTCGTCCCAGCTGACAGCGAAAAACTTCAGATCCAGAAAAAACGCGCTGAGATCGAATGGGGAAAAGACCCTTTTGTCTCGGAGATAGAAAAAGGAGAACATATAGCAGAACTGAAGCTCAAAGGCATTTCTTTCGGAAAAGATAAGAGCGGTTTTGTTTTTATAAACGACCAGATACTCAAAAAAGGCGACAAGATAGGCGAGTATGAGGTCATGGATATTTTTAAGGATAAGGTGCTCATTAAAAAGGGGAACCAGACTTTTTACCTTGCTTTTACGGAACAGGACCAGGCCAAAAAATAAGAGGCAGCATTAAAAGCCCGAGGTGGATAAAAATGAAAAAAATTATTATGATCTTAAATCTGGCATTATTATTTGCTCTTGCTGATCCTTGTTTTAACACCGTTTCTCCTCAGGAAACAGCGGGTCAATCTGTTATTATCGAGTCCATGGAATTCCGCGAAGTCGATATAAAGGATATACTGCGCCAGCTTGCAAAACAGTATGACTTAAACATCGTTTTCTCGGAGTCTGTTAAGGGGCTGGTCACAGTCCAGCTTAACAACGTCAGCGTAGAACAGGCGCTCGATTCCGTAGTCACTGTCAACGGTTTTGCCTATACAAAAAAGGATAATGTATACAAGGTCACAAGCCAGGAGGAGGCCCAGAGAGAGGGCAAGCAGACCAAGCTTTTCAAACTCAATAATGCCGATGCCACAAAACTAAAAGACACACTCGCAAAAGTATTAAGCACGGAAGGCGCCATAGATGCGGACAGCCGCTCTAATTCCATCATTGTCACTGATTCTGTTTCGGTAGTCAACAAGATAGAAGCCTTGATGCCCACGCTTGACGAAATCACTCCCCAGGTTTTAATAGAAGCAAAGATGATAGAGACATCATTGAACAATTCAGAGAAGCTGGGCATAGACTGGCAGACCACTATAAAGGCGATAGGCTCAAAAAGGCCTACGACGTTTCCGTTTAGGAAATGGGGCTCGGATAAAGATTATTACCCGGTGCCCTCATATACCTCCGTACTTAACAATGTTACTGGTCAGATAGAAGTCACATCGGATTTTCCATTCGGCAATGAACAATATTTGACGGCAGGCAAGTCAGCCGGATTCGGTTCGTTTCCGATGGTAGATGCCAGCTATTTTACCTTCGGCACACTTGATTTTAGCTCGCTTCAGACGGTCTTTGATTTTTTAAAACAGCGCAGCAATACAAAATTGGTGGCAAATCCGCGCATAGTGACTTTAAACAACCAGAACGCAAAAATAAACGTAGGCAAGGTCCTCTCATTGCCCACGTATGAACGCAATAGCAATACAGGCAACCTCGAGATCACCGGCTGGACAAGCTATAATGTGGGTGTCAATCTGGACGTTACTCCTCAGGTTAGCCCAGACGGCCATATCAAGCTGAAGTTAAAGCCTGAAGTAAGCAGCCTTGTGGGATATGCTTCTTCCCGCGACGGAGTCCAGGAAGGGCCTATCACTTCCTCACGTTCTGCGATCACCGAAGTCCAGATCAGGGACGGCCAGACAGTGGTAATAGGAGGATTGGTAAAGGACGACACTTATGAGATGGAGAAGAAGATCCCGTTTTTAGGGGACCTTCCGTTTTTAGGCTGGATGTTTAAGAGAAAAGAGGTGGGCTCTACTTCCAACCCCACCGAAAAGACTGACCTGTTGATATTTGTCACCGCCCGCATAATCAAAGACACCGACGAGCCTCTGATAGCCAAAGACAGCAATATGGTGACTTCGCTTGAAGATCCGAGACCTTTTAAATTAGAAATGAGAGGTCAAAAATGAAATATGGAAAATGGGTCGTTTTCATCTCATTTGTTTTAATAGTGGTCCTTATGATTTTTTACTACTCCGGAAGGCTTGAAAGGACAGAGCTGAGTTCAAAGAAGCTTTTAGAGCAAAAACACAATGCTTTACTCCAGCTGGAATCACAGACGGTTGATCTTAAAAAAGCCATTGCAGACCTTGAAAAATCGGGCTTGAGCCTTCAGGAGACGCTGGACAGCGAGAGGAAAAGGATAGCCCAGCTTCAGGAGAAGCTTGCCGGGGCTAAATCCGAAAACGAAGAATCTGAAAAAAAAGTAAGACTTGCAGAATCAGAAAGCCAGAGGCTTACAGGATTAGAAAAGAAATTAGAGCAGGCTGCCTCGCTTAATGAAGGGCTGAACAGGCAGGTTGTTGGTTTAAAGGAAAGAATAGAGCAGCTTCAAAGCGCGCAGGCCGAGGTTGAAGACCCTACGGTAATAAATACTGTTGTAAAAGAGACAGCCGGAAAGCTCGATTCTCAGATCCAGGACCTGGAAAAGACCCTTGTCTCGCTTAAAGAATCAGAGCAGAATCTTCACGATGAGTTCACTAAGAAAAAAGACACGGTCTCCGAGCTGCAGAAGAAACTCGAAGAGGCCATAGCTCAGAACAGGGAGTTAGTAACTAAAATGAACCAGATCAAAATGGACAGAGAAAAAATCATTGAGCTGGAGCAGAAGTTAAGCCAGACCGTCTCTCTGAATCAGGCGCTCAATAAAGAAGTTGAAGGCCTAAAGGCTAAATTTTCTGTAAGTCAGACAGATATTACATCGCGAAACGACAAGATCTCCCTTTTGGAGGAAAAATTAAAAAATGTGGAAGATAAATTGGCTCAGGCGCAGAAACGCAGCGAAGACATGGAAAAGGAATCAGCTGTCTTGAGGCAGCAGTATGTTTTCGTGCAGCTTGACAGGGAAGGGCTGATGCTTGAATTAAAAGAGGCAAAGCTGAAACTCAACGATATGCAGAACAAACTCAACCAGATAGGCAGGGTTTTTACGATGTACGAGCAAAACAGGGATATATTGGAACAGGGAGAATCAGCCCAACCCCAGTCAAGAAAAGTCGGGGTAGAGTTGTTGCCCGGAGCCGGCCAGGAGTTGCGATAATGGCAAAAATAAAATACCTACTGCTTTTTATGAGTCTTTTTATGTTCTTTTCCTCATCGCCCGGCTTATTAAAAGCTCAGAGCGATATGCCGGACAGGCAGCAGAGGCTTAAGAAGGCAAATGAACTTTTTAAAGCAGGAGAGGAGTTTATCCGCGAAGGGAATTATCAGGCTGCCAACGAGGCGTTTAAAAACGCTCAAAAGATCTTAAGCGGCCAGTCTTTAAACGTCCCTCTTGATGTGCTTATGCCTAAAAGAGAAAACTACGGACCTGACTCAGGCGGAGCTTATTCAGCGGATGTAATAGACGGCCCGCAAAAACCAGGGAAAAAAGACAAAGCTGCAGACATTAAAAAAGCCGATTTTTATTTTAACAAGGCGATCGGATTAATAAATAAAGGACAGTATCTCGAGGCAGAAGTGGCATTGCAGGAAACACTCAGATTAAACCCCTTTGATGCTGGGGCTTATTATAATATGGGAATATTGTATGAAAAATATCTTGGCGATAAAAGGAAGGCGCTGTTCTGCTACAAGAAATATCTTTTTCTGGCTCCCAACTCGTTTGATTCGGAAATGGTCAAGTATTGGGTTGAGGATATTAACAGGGAGTTAGGGCTGCAATGAACGATCAGGACCTGGAAAAACTATTGCTGGATGCCGGGCTTCTTGCCCAGGAAGAGTTGAATAAGGCCCTCGACGAGATGAGGAAGCTCAAAAGGCCTCTTGAAAGGGTGATCGTCGATATGCACCTTCTGACAAGGCCTGCGCTTTATGAAGCCATAGCCAAACACCTCGGTTTTAAATATTTTAATATTGCTGACATAAAGCCCGACGAAGAATTGATAAAGATAATGCCGGATTCTCTCGCAAAACAGACTCAGTCCGTCCCGATAAAGATAGATCATAACATCCTTCATGTCGCTATGGTAGAACCCTCGGACCTTTTTTCCATAGACCAGATCCAGATGCAGACAGGTCTGTCCACCGAAGTCTACCTGGCAAGCCCGCAGGACATAGAAGAAGCCTTTGACAAAATATACGTCAAGCGCACCATAAGCGAAGACCTTTTAGCCGGACTCAGCCAGAAAGGGCCTGAGACAAAGGCTCAGGCAACAGAAGGCGCTTCCATAATAAAACTCGTTGACCTGATAATCGCTCAGGCCATCCATGACCGCGCATCAGATATCCACATAGAGCCGGAACAGGAAGAGACAAGGATACGGTTTAGAATAGACGGCATACTCCATGAGATACCGTCTCCGCCTAAAGAATGGGAGGCAGCTATAATTTCGCGCATCAAGGTCCTTTCAGGCATGGACATAGCAGAGAGCCGCATACCTCAGGACGGCCATTTCCAGTCAAAGATCGACGAAAAAATAATAGACTTCCGCGTTTCCACGATGCCGACCATATACGGCGAAAATATGGTCATGAGGATCCTTGATACGGCAAGCGTAATGATAGGGCTTGAAAAGCTGGGGTTTTCGACGTATGAAGAGTTGCAGAGATACGAAGGTTTGATCACCCGGCCTTACGGCATAATCCTTTCTACGGGGCCGACAGGAAGCGGCAAAACAACTACGCTCTATTCAGCCTTGATGAAGATAAACACGATAGACCGAAATATCATAACCATAGAAGATCCTGTGGAATACAGGCTAGGGTTGATCCGCCAGATCCAGGTAAATGCCAAGGCAGGCATAACTTTTTCTAATGGCCTTCGGGCAATGCTGCGCCAGGACCCTGACGTAATAATGGTCGGAGAGATCAGAGACCTTGAGACTGCAATAATCGCTATACAGGCAGCTCTCACCGGCCATCTTGTATTTTCCACTCTGCATACAAACGATGCGCCTTCAGCTGTAACCCGGCTTGTTAATATGGGCGTTGAGCCCTTTTTGATCTCGGCGTCGCTGATAGGAGTAATGGCGCAGCGCCTTATCAGGATGATATGCGAACATTGCAAAGAACCTTATCAGCCTTCAAAGGCCCTGATAGATAAGTGGAAGCTTAAAGATAAGAAAAACGTTGTTTTATACAGAGGCAGGGGCTGCGATTATTGCAAGGGGACAGGATTCCGCGGAAGAAGCGGGATTTTTGAACTTATGTCTGTAGACGACGAAATAAGAGAGATGATCATTTCAAGCGCCTCAACCGTTAATCTGCGCAAGAAGAGCCAGGAAAAAGGAATGCGGCTTTTAAGCGAAGACGGATTGATCAAGGCTTTGACAGGGGTTACTACGATAGAAGAGGTCGCGCGCGTTTGCGAAGACCACGTTGACTTAAAGGCAAAAGGGGCTGACGCAGTTGATATCCAGCCGTTAATAAGGCCTTCTATAATTGAAGAGAAACCTGTTGCCCAAAAGGTGGAATTTAAAGCAGCGCAGGTAGACGAGTATCATAAAAAAATAGCCAGCTGGCTCGGCGGAAAGAAATAAGTCTAAACAAATGGGCATATACATATATAAAGCAGTAGATTCAACTGGCAAGCTTGTAAAAGGCGAAATGGAGGCTGCAAGCGAAATAGGCCTTACTACCGAACTCGCCAAAAAAGGGCTTTTGCCCATAAGCATAAGTTATAAGGCTAAAACAAGCGAAGTCGGCCCGGGAGTCAGATCAGGAAGGACTACCGGAAAGATCTCTCCTCAGTCACTTGTCATATTCAGCAGGCAGTTTGCGACCATAATAAAAGCCGCAGTCCCGATACTTGAGGGATTGGGAGTGCTGGCGGAACAGGCAGAAGATCCGGTATTAAAAAAGGCATTGAATCAGGTCATCCATGATGTCGAAGGCGGCTCAAGCCTTTCTTCGGCCTTGGCAAAACACCCGGGCGTATTTTCGGAGCTTTACGTAAACACCGTGATCGCAGGCGAAAGCGCCGGTATTCTTGACAAAGTTCTCCTAAGGCTGGCTAACATGCTGGAAGACGATCTGGAGACCCATTCAAATATAATGGCTGCTATGCGGTATCCTATAATGGTGGTCATTGCCCTTGGGGTTGCGGTAATTGTCCTTTCCCTGTTTGTTATCCCGCAGTTTGCAAAGATATACGCGGATGCGCATTTAAACCTGCCTTTGCCTACCCAGATAATGATAGCGATAAGCAATATCCTGTTGGGGCCATGGAGGAACAGCAATAATCCCGGCCTTATAGCCCTATGGTTCTTTTTGCTTTTGTCTTGCGCAGCAGGCATCTTTTTTCTTTTGAGGCTTTTCATCAACACCAAGGCAGGAAGGTATATGTGGGACGATTTTAAATTCAAGATCGTAATCTTCGGAAAGCTTTATACCAAGATGACGATGCTGCGTTTTGCAGCGATGTTAAACGTCCTTTATCAGTCGGGTCTGCCTGTGCTTAAGACTTTGGACATAGTGGGGCTTACTATAGGAAATGTAGTGCTGGGGAAAGAAATCGAAAAAATAAAACGTGATGTGGCAGACGGCAAAGGCATATCCGGCGGGATCTTAAACAGCAAGTTTTTTCCAAGGCTTGTGGGTTATATGGTGTCGATCGGAGAAAAAAGCGGTTCTTTGCCTATGATGCTTGATTCTTTATGCGAATATTTTGATCTGGAAGTCAAGACGACCGTAAAGAACCTTACTACTATGATCGAGCCGCTGATGACTGTTGTCCTGGGTTCGGTGGTCATGGGCATGGCCCTGGCTATATTCCTGCCTCTTTGGAATATGATCCAGGTGTTCAGGGCAGCGGGGTAAGTTGGTGTGCGTCTCTACACGAGGAGGTGTGTTATGAAAAAGATGTACCATTTGGGCGACGACCTTTTTATTGCGTGCGCGTTTGTGAGTTTTCTTGTCGGCGGTATGTTAAAGCTCTTGGGTATAACTACAATATTTTGGAATGTGACAGTAAACAGCGTAATATCTCTTTCTGTAATATGCCTGCTATTTAGCATTGCATTAAGTCTTTACGACGTGGCGCACGGAGAAAAACAGTAATTTGTTTTATCCGAAGGATTTTTATCTGAAATGAGCCAGCAAGAGAGAAGAAAGTTCAAGAGGGCTTATATTAAGATCCCTGTTGAATGCAGGGGCAAAAATTTCTGGCAGTATGTCGAGGCAAGAGACATATCAGCCGGCGGCATGTTTGTGGCTACTGAACAGCTTGAACCAATAAAGACGAAATTGGAATTGATATTCGAGCTTGCGGAGGAAGAGAAAAAATACTTTAGAGCTGAAGCTTTGGTCTTGTGGACAAGGCAAGAGCCTGTTGCGGACGAAAATGGGGCTATGCAACCAGTAGGAATGGGGCTTATGTTTACCGGTCTTGTGCCTATAACTGCAAAGGAATACATAGACAAGTTGGTAATAAAGATGGACAGCGGCACTAAAGGCACGGCATGAGCAAGGGAATATTTTCTGATGGAAAAACTGGCAGACAAGCTTGTTGAAGAAGGCTGGATAAATTTCGAACAATACAATCTCGCTATTGAGGAATCAGCCAAGACATCAAAGTCAATATGGGCTGCTCTTATAAGGCTTGGTTTCTTAAGAGAAGAAGATATTTCTTTGTTTTTTGCTCAGGAAAGCGCAATACCGTTTGTGCGGATCTGCGATTACAAAATCGACCCTGATATCCTTTCTTTGTTTAATGAAAATATCTGCATCCAGAACACGTTTATACCTTTATTCAAGATAAAAAACTCATTGTTTGTGGCGTTCGCAAACCCGCTGGATACAGCTTTGACCGATAATCTAGCCAAGATCAGCGGCTGCGTTATAGAGCCGCTGGTTGCCGCCCCTCATTCTATTTTAAGTGCTTTGGACCTCTACTGGCATTTAGAAGACGGCCTTTTTAAGATGGCTGATCTTTTGACAAAGCAGGCTGTTGTTGCCGGAGTAAGCCTTTGGAGAGAGTCACAAAGATTGGCCCTTAAGTTGCCGGTTAAAATCATTGTCGAAGATGATTCTGTCAAATTAAGCCTGGCTTCCAGCCTGGAAGGCCAGACATACGATATATCCAAAGGAGGCACTGCTATAGGCCTTGAGGTGTTTTTGTTCCTGCCTAAGGGCTTAAAAGTCGCTATTGAATTTTCAAGGCCCAGGCAAGAGGATTCAGATACTCTTTTACGGGCAAAGGGAGAGATAGTGTATAGCAGGATGGAAAAGTCAAAGAAATGCCTCCTGGGAATCAAGTTCAGCGAAATAGAGCAAGAAGCTGTTAATCAGCTTTTAAAGCTGGCTGACCAGGGATAAAATTTTTTTTAAAAAAAGCTTGACAATTTATATTTAGTAATCTACAATATCCTCAAATATCATTAAGTATATTCAGTTCTTATTGTAAGCTTGAGTATTACAAAATATTGCTAAGTATACTAAGTGGTATTTTTATTTTCAAAGGGTGTGTTTTTTCTTTTAAGCTGCTGGTTTTTTCAGCAGAAATTTAGAAAACAGGTGGGGTATGGGAGAGAACAAATTGTTCGCCGCTCAGGAAGTAGCCGCTAAATTAGGAATATCAAAGCAGACCCTTTTTCGTTATGAGAAAAAAGGGGTTTTTCCTAAGGCAAAGCGAAATATGATCAATCGCTGGCGCCAGTATACCGAAGAAGATCTAAGAAAATTGAGAGAGATAATGAGGGGGAGCGTTGAATAGACATTTAAGCTTTATAATATTTCTAACCCTAAGTTCAATATGGGGTTATAAATGGCTGGTTTTCCATATAGAAAGACCGGTTAAGGCTTTTGCAGAAATCTCGGTTGAGACAGAGCATAAAGATCGGCCTAAAAGTTCAGCTGTAACAGAGGAAAGAACTAACCCGTTTTTGACCCTGGAAGAGGAAAAGGCTGTTCAATCTCAACCGGATGCAATACCTATAAACTACCTGATGCTGACTGCTATCTTTTATTCTCCTTTAAACAGCAGGGCAATTGTTGACGGAGCGATTTTAAAGAAAGGCGATTTCATAGATAATAAAGAAATAATCAATATTTCGCCGGAAGAGATCATCTTAAAAGACAACAATAGCAGGTATGTCTTAAAAATGAGGAATATCTTTAATAGGAATCAGCCCTAAAAAGATGAAAATGCAAAATCTCTTAAAATATAGGCACAATATCCTGATTCCGCTGATCTTTTGTCTGCCTTTGCTTTGCGGATGGCAGAAGGTCGAACTTAGAGACTATCTTGATTCCCGGAGAAAAGCAGAAGCTAAGCCGACAGAAAGCCCTGGCATAGCCATAGAACAGTTAAGCCCTTACCTTATACTTGAGCGGGCATCTTCTTCTGTTTATAGTTTAAGAGGGGTAAGGATCGAAATGGAGCTGTGGCTTGAGAATATACTCTTCCACCTGAAATCAAACCTTACAAACCATATAAAGAACGTGGACGATTACAAGACCGAGGGCAGGATGAGTTTCTCGTTTTTGCTTCCTTACAGCGATTCTTTTTCTCAATGGGTGCAGACCTATGAAATAAGGGGGATACCCTTTACCTGGGACCTGGAAAAGAGGGAGTGGTTAAAAGAAGAGCTCAAACTTTCAGGCAAAGACGCTAAAGAGATCCTGACATACAGCATACTGACAAGCCTTTTTACCATCAATGAAAATACGGTTGAGCCTTCTTCTGTCAGCCTTTCAGGGATTGAAAAAAGAAGAGGGAAAGACTGCTATGTTATCAGCTATAAACTCGCTCCGGAAGTATTCAAACGCTGGAATATGGTCGGAAATGTCTCAATGAAGCTCTGGATAGACAAGGAGAATTTTTTGCCTTATATGCTTCGGTCCGAGGGAAAAGTAGGAGAGTTTTACATGCTTCAGATCGCCAACTACTCGGATTTTAACTCCCCTGCGGAATTTTCAATGCCGGCTTTCATAAAAGACGAAGTCGCCAAAGAAAAGGAAGAACTTAAGAATAAAGTAATGAGCCTGGCCAGGGAGGTCGCGGATATCCGGGGCTGGGAAGTGCCTGAAAAAATTGATTTTGAGTTCATCGACAGGGTCAGCCTGCGGGATTTTCTCAAACTAGACCTTGAGAAAAGGTATGACAAGCAAAGGTTATCTCTTGATGGGGCAGTGCTTAAGTGGCTGGGGCTTCTTCCTGTCGATGCCGATTATAAAGAAAGCATCTTAAATTCGGAAGTTTATTCCATTGCAGCTTTATACGACCCGGGCGAAAAAAGGATACTGATGGGAGATTGGGTAACGCCGGCTATCGCAGAGCCGATAATCGTGCATGAGATAACCCATGCGCTTCAGGATAGGAATTTCCAGACAGGGCAGCTGTTTGATAACAGCCTGGTAAGTCATAATCTTGATGCCTCGAATGCCCTTCATGCTTTTACAGAAGGCGAGGCAACTGCAGTGATGCTGGAATATGTTTTGAGCAAGGAAGGGGATTCTTTTAAGGATTTAGGTGATATTTTTTCTTTAATCGAGAAAAATATATTCAAGGATGCAGGTTATTTAAAAGGCAATATCCAATATAATATTTACGGCTATGGGGCCAATTTTATACAGGGTTTCTTAAAGAATAATGGATGGAAGGATATTGACAGGATATATAAGGCATTGCCTTCGTCAATGAGCTTTATACTGCATCCGCAGACATATTCTTTGGAGGCAAAGAATTCCGAAAATTCGGGCAACCCGGAAGAAGAAGCCAGGCAGCTGCCCCTGGAGTGGAAAAAAGTATACGAGGACAGGATAGGAGAATTTTATCTGCTGCTTTCTTTAAGGGAATTCCTGGACAAGGAAAAATCCGAGAAAGCGGCAGAAGGCTGGAAAAAGGACAAAGTCGCCATTTATGAGAATGATAGCGGCAAGAGGCTATTGCTTTTTAGCACAAAGTGGAACAACGAAGAGGAGGCAAAAGAATTCCTTGCGGCTTTCAAGACTTGGCTTTCGAAAAAATACGCAAAAGCCAGCATAGAAGAAAACAATGAGATGATCATAGCCAGGACCGAAGGGAAGGATATTTTTTCTCTGGTCTCGGATAAGGATGAGGTGACTGTGGCATGGTCTGACGGGTTAAGCACAGATGAATTCAGGTTTTTAGCCCAGAACTTTTTTAAAATCTAAAGGCGAGGTGTTTTGGTGAAGGATAAGATTCTGATAGGATTTTATATTACCTTAATAATCATATCTTTTGTTTTAAGTCCATTAATTAAAAACCCTCTTTTTGGGCAGCAGTCTCAGGACCCGCTGGAATTAGGAAACGAGACCGCCGGCAATCAGACCCTTTCGGGGATGCTAAACCAGGTAAAGAAGGAATTGACTGCGCCGGTGCCTTTGCTTGAGATAAAACGACTTGAATCAGAGGAGCCTTTATATTCCATAGAATTGAGGGATGTGCAGCTCGCTGACCTGTTCAGGGTCATTGCGCACGATTATAATTTGAACATTCTGATCGACAAGGAAATAGCAGGCACGATTACCGCAAGTTTCACTAACGTTTCTTTGGAAGAAGCCCTGGATTCAATCGCTGAAATGCATAATTTGTCTCTTGAGAAAAAAGGAAACATCCTCAGAGTAGTGCCCAATCTGATCACCAAGACAGTCGTTCTTAAATATATCGAGGCAAAGAAGCTCCTTGCCCCTTTAAATGCTGACGAGGCATCTGCAGCCCAGACAACTCAAGAGACGAATCAGACTAAATCTCAATCAAGCATTTACAGCCTGCTTTCTGAAAAAGGAAAGATTTTGCTCGGCAAACAGCAGAATTCAATCATGGTCATAGATTACCCTTCAAACGTCAAAAGGGTGGAAGATTATGTAGCCGTAGTAGACCATAAGATGACTACGCGGGTTTTTAGACTTAAGTATATAAAGGCGGACGAGTTAACAGGCGGTAGTAATACTAATATCACTCAAACGACGACTCAAGCTATTACCGAAAAAGGGCCCTTGACGACTTCTACGACAACCGCGACAAAACAGCAATAATAAACGGAGGTATTAAATATAATGAAAAAAATATTGATTATCTCGATATCTTTTATTATGGGCATGTTTTCGTTTGCTAACGCACAGCAGGTCAGCAATAATATCAAGGTGCTTTTATCCACGGAAGGCAGGGTGTTGTACGGGGAAGAGCCTAATTCCATCGTTGTCACAGATTACCCGGAAAATATACAGCGTATTTCGGAATATTTAGACGTCGTGGATACTGTGCCTCAACAGGTGATTGTAGAAGCAAGGGTAGTTGAGGTGACTCTAAATGAGGAAAACAGCCTTGGAGTAAACTGGCAGCTTTTTGCACAAAAAGGCGGTTTGGAAATAGGTCCTGTTAAAATCGCAAATTCAGTCGGCGGCGTGGCCGGTCTTCAACAACAAATCCCGTTTTTGAACCCTTCTTATCTTCCGTTTTCTACTGTGGAGGCCGATGAATTAGACCCTTTCACTTTTGCCATATTTGACGAAAACATCAACATAGTTTTAAACGCATTAGCAAGCGGCCTGGATACAACAATATTGTCCGCTCCTTCAGTTACCACGGTTAATAATCGCGAAGCGCAGATACAGGTTACTGAGAATCTGCCTTGGGCAGAGCCTCAGGTGCAAATGAGCGATTTCGGCATAGCCATAACTTGGAAGATAAACTTTGAGGCAGTCGGCATAACCTTAAAAGTCACTCCCACAATAAACGAAGACGGCAAGATAACTATGACTCTCATCCCGGAAGTAAGCGAAAAAGTGAGTGATTATCCGCTTACGGTCCAACAAGGGAATACTACCATACCTTATACTGTGCCGGTGATAGACAAGCGCACTGCTTCTACCAAAGTAGTGATCGGAAACGGCCAAACGCTTATTATAGGCGGCCTTATTAAGGATAAGACTTCAAAAGGCCAGGTCAAGGTGCCGCTTTTTGGAGATTTGCCGGTCTTAGGCCATCTTTTTAAAAGCAAGAAAGACATGGTTCAAAAAACAGAGCTTCTTATTTTCGTTTCTCCGACAATAATTACTCCCGATCAGATTGCGCGTATGGCAAAGATCGAGAGATACGGCATAGGAAAGAGCCTGACTGAACAGAGGGAAATGCGGGAAAAAATGATCATGACCCTTGAGAAGCAGGAACAGAACAGAAATGCCGGCCTTGCTGCCCAGATGGGGGCATTAGTAGAAAGACAGAATAAGCTGGCTGAAGAAAGTAAGAAACTGCAGGAACAGATCAGCAGCGAAGAGAAGGACATTAAAAACTTAGAGGAAACAAAAAATTCCGTAGTCCAGAAACGCAAAGAGCTGCAGAAAAAATAGAGGCCTTAAATTTAAAATAATGAATAAATCGTTAATAATACGGATAAGCCTGCTCATTATGGGCTTTTCTTTTTTTATGCCGGGTCTTGTCCGCCCAAACAGCGTGGAGCTGGAATTTTCCATTGAAAACCTTAGACAGGAACTGGGAAAGCAGGAAGAAATCATAAAGGCCTTCAGGAAAAGGTATAACTCCATTCTAAAGAGAAAGAAAGAACTTCTGGAATTTATTGAGCAGGAACAAAAGATAATAAAGCAGATCGAGAACGCCAGGAAAGAACAAAGCAAAATAATAGAAAAACCCGTTAAAAAAGAAAAAGGGCTTTCAGCAAAAGAAGCAGAAGCCAGAGAACAGGCTGAGTTGGTAAAAAGAGAAAGAGAACGCAGGCTGTCGGAGGGAAGACAAAAGGAAATGGAAAAATTGTCGGGCCTGGAAAAAGAAAAACGACTTAAGGGCCAGGAAGAAGAGACAAAGCGGAAGCTCACGCAGGAAGAGGCCTCTGCCAAAAAGGAAGAAATATGGCAGAAAGAGATAGCAAAGAGAAAAGAAGAACAAGAAAGGCAAAAGACCGCTGCCGAAGAGTCGCTTAAAGGAAAGGAAACGCTAAAGAAGGCTGCGCTGGAACAAAAAGAAAAAGAAAGACAGGCCTTGGAAAGCCTGCGTCAGGAAATAGCAAAGAAAAAAGAAGAGATAACCCGCAAAGAGATAGCCAGAAGAAAAGAGCAGCAGGATAAACTGCTCGCAGCAAAGATGGAAAGGCTGGGAAAGATAGAACAGGAGGTAGAAAGGCTTAGAGCAGAAAAGGAAAAGGCGCGGACAGAACTGGAACTAAAGCGCAGGCTAGCTGAAGAAAGCGAGAAAACTGAGTTAGAGAAAAAACAATATGAGATCCTGCTGAAAAAAGAAGAGCTGAAGCTGAAAGAATTTGAGAGACAGAAAGAAGAAAGGCTCAAAATTCTTGCCGAATGGAAAGATAAAAAGTTAAAGGAACTCGATGAGCTCGAAAAGCGCAGAGAGTCTCAGGCGCTGGCCAGGCAAAAAATAGAAGAAAAGAAACAAGAGGCTTTTGAACAGAAACAAAGGGAGTTAAGCGAATACAGAAAAAATCAGGCAGAGATCGCTGTCAAGAAGGAAGAACTACAGCAGAAAGAGATAGCAAGGATAAAAGAGGAGCATGAGAGGATATTGGCTTTAGAGAAAGAGAAGCTGCAAAAGGCTCAGGAAGAAGAGAAAAAGCGAAAGCTTGCGCTTGAAGAGGAAAAGAAAATAAAGGAAGGCAAAATAAAGGAAGAAGACGCGCGCAGGGAAAGAGAGCGCAGGGAACTGGGAGAGAAGAGGCTCGCCCAGAAAAAAGAAGAGGAGCAAAAGAGGGCTGCCATAGAGAAGGAGAGATCTAGGATTGCGCAGGAGGAAAAGCAAAGACAGGAGATCGCGCAGGAAGAAGCAAGGAAAAAGCTTGAGGCCCAGAAAAAGGCTGAAGCGGAACGCAGAAGGCAGGAAGAAGAAAAGGCCCTGGCAGCAAAACAAGAAAGATTGCGCAAACAAGAAGAAGAGGCCCAGAGGCGAAGGCTTGCCGAGGAACAGGCGGCCAGGGAAAGAGAGGCAAAAAGGCAGGAGTTAGAGAAAAAAATAAAAGACCTGGAAAATAAGAAAAAAGATTTGATGGAACAGGAGCTTGCGCGCAAAAAGTTGAGGGAACTTGAAGAGGAAAGGTTCCGCGCCGATTATCTTCTTACTCAACAGCAGCAGGTCTTTGCCGCCGAAAGAGAGCGCAAGATGCTTTTGGTTTTGGAGGCAGAGCAAAAGGCAAGGCATGCCGAATACAGCGTGGAACTTGACCTGTTAATAAAAAAACAGAAACTGCTTTTTGAAGAAGGAAGAAAACTGGAAGAAGAAATTCTTAAGGAAGAGAGGGACCTTAAGGCCTTAGAGAACTTAAAAGACTCGCTTTTTGAGAAAAACAAGGAATTAATAGCAAAGTAGCAGCATGAAAAAACCCCCGATACTGTTAATGATATTTTTTATTTTAGGCTTATTTTCCCCCCTGGATGCTTTTTCTGCAGGAGATAACGGGGATTTGGGATCGATCGTAGACAACCTCAAGGATTCAGTTGAAAAACAGGAACAGATCATACAGTCTTTAAAAAAGAGGTACGACGGTACGGTAGAGCGGAAATCAGAGCTCCAGAGGCTTATCGACGAAGAAAAAGCAAAAATAGATCAGATAGAAAAAGAACAATCAAAATCCGCCGGAGAAAAAAAGCGGATCTCCGAAACCAAACTGGAAGAAAAGAAACGGCAGGCAGAAGAACAGGAGAAGAAAAAACAGGCCCAAATACTAGATCAGCTAAAGAAAATCGAGCAGGAAAAAGAAGAATTGGAAAGACAGCGCGGGGAGCTGGCAGACAGAAAAGACGAATTAGAAAGCCGGAAGGAACTGGAAGCGAGAAAGAAAGAAGAAAAGGAAACAGGGGCTGTTTCCAAAAGAGAAGAACAGCTTAGGGCAAAGGAAGAGGCCTCTGCCAAAAAGGAAGAATTAAGGCAGAAAGAGATCACAAAGAAAAAAGAAGAAATAATAAAGGAAAAACCCAAGAAACAGGATAAAAAACTGGCGATAGAGCAGGAAGGCAACAAAATAGAGAACCAGCTCAAAAAACAGCAAGAGCTTGAATTCCAAAAAGAACTGAAAGAAAAGCAGTTTAAGGCAAAAGAAGAGGAAGAACAGCGTAAGCTCGCCGAGAAAAAAGCCAGGGAAGAACAGGAAAGGCAGAAAAAAGAGAAGGCTAAATTCCTCGCCGGGCAAAAAGGACAGCAGGATAAACTTAAAGGAGAGCAGGAAAAGCAGCGTAAAGTCAGCCAAGAGGAGGCTGTAAAACAAAGAGAGGCTGCAAGAAGCGAAAAATTAAAGCAGGCTGCATTGAGGAAGGAAGAGTCGGAAAATATAAGGAAGCAGCGGATAGAAGAGCAAAACCGCCGAAAAGAAGAAATACTACAGGCCCGTAAACAGAGAGAACTGGCATTGAAGCAGCAAAAGAGCAGGATGGATGGTTCGGAAGCAGAGCGGCAGAGGCTGAAAGCGCAGCAGGCCTCCGGCAGCGCCAGGCAGGCCCAGCAGGAAAATGAATTAAGAAGCAGGGTATTACAAGAAAAAAAATCAGGGGAAGTCAACAGCTGGCTCAACGAAGTGGAAAAAATAGATTCCTGGTTTAAGAAGAATCTTTGGTAGGATATAGAAAAAGGGAAAAACAGGCATGGCTGATATTGCACCGAAAAAAATAGGCGATATACTCATTGAGCGGGGCTTGCTCACTCAGGAACAGCTAAAAGAGGCATTGGCCGAACAGAAGATGAATCCCACATCGAAAATCGGAGAGATACTTGTCAAAAGGGGATTTGTAAACCGCGAAGAAGTGGAGCGCAGCCTTACAATACAGAGAGGCATCAGCACATTCAATCTTTCCGGCTACATCATCGAGCCTGATGTCGTAAAACTTATCCCAGAGGAATTCGCCCGTAAATATAAACTTATGCCTGTTTTTGTCATCGAGAATACGTTGACCATTGCGATGAACGATCCGACAAACGTATACATAATAGACGAGATCCAGCGCCTCACAAAGCTTAATGTAGAGCCGGTTCTGGCAGATGACCTTGAGATAAGGAAAGCCCAGGAGCAATATTACGGCCCGACAGGAAGCCTGCAGGAGATAGTCGCAAGCATAGACAAGGATAAGCTTGCTGATGCCGAAAAACTCGGTGAAGAGGCGCCTGTGATCAAGATAGTCAATTATCTTATTATGCAGGCCGTTCAGACAAAGGCGTCAGATATCCATGTGGAGCCGGAAGAAAAAGCATTAAGCATACGTTACCGCATCGACGGCATGTTGCACAGGCAGCAGAGTCTGCCGAGGGATCTTGCTCCGGCAGTGACCTCGCGTTTTAAGATCATGGCAGGGCTTGACATCGCCGAGAAAAGGCTTCCTCAGGACGGCCGCATCATGATGAAGGTCGGCAATAAAGACATAGATTTCCGCGTGTCTACCTGTCCGACTATCCACGGAGAAAACATAGTATTGAGGATCCTCGATAAGACAGGCCTTGTTTTGGGGCTTGAATCTTTGGGGTTCCCTCCTAAGACGTTTGTGACTTTCAAGGAAATGATAGCAGCTCCGTACGGGATTATCCTGGTAACAGGCCCGACAGGAAGCGGCAAGACAACAACGCTATACTCGGCTTTACAGCTGCTGAATAAGGAAGACGTCAACATTATGACAGTAGAAGACCCGGTAGAATATCAGTTCCCGGGTATGCGCCAAGTACATGTAAACCCTCTTGCAGGCCTTACATTTGCTTCTGCCCTTCGTTCATTTTTGAGGCAGGACCCGGATATAATAATGGTCGGAGAAATCCGCGACTTGGAAACTGCAGAGATAGCTGTGCAGGCAGCTCTTACAGGGCATCTGGTCTTTTCCACCCTTCACACAAATGATTCGCCGTCTGCTTTTACGAGGCTTATGAATATGGGAGTTGAGCCGTTTCTTATTTCATCCTCTTTATTAGGCGTGCTTGCTCAGCGTCTTTTAAGGAAAGTCTGCGAAAAATGCAAGGAAGTATATGTGCCTTCGGATCAGCTTTTAAAGGACCTTGGCTTAGAGGATAAAATCGGCAAAAATATTAAATTCAGTAAAGGCAAAGGATGCAAGGTCTGCAGCCAGAGCGGTTATAAAGGAAGGACCGGTATCTATGAGCTTTTAAAAGTCACCCCGGAGATCCAGGAGGAGGTTTTAAAAAAGGTTTCTGCAGACGAAATAAGGGCTATTGCAGTACAACAGGCTATGACTACGTTAAGGCAGTCAGCGCTTGAAAAATTACTGCTCGGCGTAACAAGCCCGGAAGAAGTCATACGCGTTACCCTTGAATCCGGCGGCTAAGCTTACCGTTCGGGACGGTAACCAGGTTTGGGGCCAGATGCTTGACAATAAGGCTAAAATGGACTATACTTATGATAGAAGCTTTACGAAAAGGCAAACCCGGCGAAAGACGGGGGCGCAAAGCTATTGGTCTAATTCCTATAATATCATACAAAATAATAGGATACGATTGCCAGCTGCCGAAGATCATTTAGACCGAGTTTGCTTTTTTAAGCGACCCGGTTTTTTATTTTTAGTTGACAAAATAAACTATGAATTTATAATATATAATCAGATAAAGGGAAGGGGGGTGAATATAGTAACATTTTATTAAACACTGACTTACAGAGACATCTTAGATCGGGAAAAACCATAATGGAATCATAAGAGTATTAGATTGAGAAAGGAGTAAGAGATGGATAAAAAAGGTTTTACATTGATCGAACTCATAGTAGTCATAGCAATCATCGCGATTTTGGCTGCTGTTGTCGCTCCTACTGCAATGCGCTCAGTTGACAGGGCAAGGGCCGCCAGCACTATAGAAGATTTTCAGGCAGTTAAAAGTGCTGCCTTTAGTTACAACGCTGATACAGGCGTGTGGCCTACTGCAATAGCTGATTTTACGGCTGCAGGTGGTATTGCGAACTGGGATGGGCCTTATATTGACAGATTCCCTGTTTCAAGATGGGGAGGACAAGCAGGCGTTACTTCTACGTGGACAAATACACTCGCAGGTGGAACGGTTTGCGGAGCAGCTTCATCAGAAAGATTCATTACGTTCACAAATGTTCCCAGCACAATTGCAACTGCAGGATCGGCAAGGGCCAGAATTGATACAGCGCTTGATAACAGCGATGGAGCTATTTTGGGAACTGTTCGTGAGAACGGCGGAAATCTTGTTATGTGTCTTTCCCGCGGATAGTATTCATGTCAATCTAACAAAGTCCCGGCTTTTGTAAGCTCATTATGAAAGTCGGGACTTTGACTTTAAACAATGCAAAAAAAAGCAGCAACTTTAATCGAATTGATCGTGGCAGTCGCCATTATTTTGATAATCGGCGGGGTTGTTGTCGTTTCTATGGGGCTCGCAAACCGCAAACAGCTTGAGGTGGATGCTAAAATCCTTGTTGCGGATATATGGCTATACAGGGAATTAGCTGCAAGCAGCCGGAATACTTACAACTTCACATTTAATACCACAGATGATTCGTATCAGATTTATAACGGTTCTATTACAACGGGAGAATTGATAAAAACAAAAAATCTGGGGGTCGATCTGGTAACTGTTCAAGATTCCGGAGGAAACTCTCAGGCTCTTCTTGAAATTCAGCGTCCTTATAACGGTAACGCACCTGCGCAGGACAGAATAATGAACTTAACGCAAAATGGCAGGACCCGGATTATTACCGTTTATGAAAACACGGGTTATGCGAAAGAGCAATTATCGCCTTAAGCCTTATGTTTTTTAACGGGGATAATATGGAAAAGAAATCTAAAAAAAAGTCCAGGCAAAAAAATGGCTTAAGCCTCATTGAAGCCACAGTTGCAACGCTCATACTGGCTATTATACTCATTTCTGTCCTGGGAATATTTCAGCAGGGATATTATTATATGAGAAAGGTTCAGAGGTCTGCTACGGCGTATTTTCTGGCGCAGTCTATATTTGAGGAATGGTGCTGGCCCGGAGAAATTTTTCCAAATCCAGGCAGTCATAACAGTACAACCCAAAAAAATTTTACTTCGCCTTACAATGAATACAACTGGACAATGACATTTATCACTCCTCCTGCCGGTTTAGCAGGCCACAATAATTTGACACAGATGAATGTGACAGTATACTGGCAGGGACTTTCCGGCCAGCGCTCTGTAAGTCTGGTTACTTTGTTGGGTAATTTTGAGGGCATTGAGCATTAGGGTAAATAAAGATGCGAAAAGGGATTAGTTTGATAGAGATTCTCGTAGCAATAGTCGTGATAGGAATACTTTTTCCTGCTATGGGAAGTGTTTTTGTCAATGCTTTCAGGGATTGGGGCAGGCAGAGGGATTTCCTGCAAAGTTTTGAAAACGCGCGCTGGGCTCTTGAGTTTATGAGCTCGGAAATAAGAGACGGCACTGCGGTTTCTTTAACAGACGACGCTGAAGGAGCCATGGCTGAACACAGCCTGCTGAATTTTATTGATCCAAATCCCAGTTCACGGAAGATTTATTACTGGAAAGGCGCGGCAAATAACATTCTATACAGGGCAGTGGTCGGAGACAGCGAAGATTTTATAGATATCGGAACCGGAGATAGGCAGGAATTGGCTGGCAATATTGTCAGTGCCGTGTTTAACGTATCGCCAGAAGGCGGCGAAGATGGCTTGGTTGAGATACAATTGACCTTCAGGCCTAATCCTTTGCAGCCTGAAGGCCCTGGGAATCGTAATCGCAGTTTCATGACAAAGGCCAGACCAAGGAACTGAGCGTAAGATGAAAACATTCGGACTCAAAAACAAAGGCCAGGTCTTATTGTTTGTCTTTATATTGCTCATATTGACCTCTATCCTGGTAATAGGCATAGGCAGCATGTGGGAATCAGGGCTGCAGACATACCGGTCCCAGTTAGACAGCCTTGTTGCTTTTTATATGGCACAGGCCGGCATGGAGCATGCGACTGAAGATTTTATAATTTTAGGCGAAGCTAATTATGACACTTATCCAGGCACCTCTGGTTCACTGGGCATCGGGAATTATACAGTTACAATCGGTCTGCCTCACGGAGGCCCTAAGCACAGGACAGTCTCTTCGATCGGAAGATGCGGGAATGCAGAGCGAAGAATATCATTTGACATCCCAGAAAAAATCCCTGGTGGGCACGCCTGGGGATACTGGAGGAAATTCGACGAATCCTGGACTGAAGAATAATCATGCTAAACTTCGTCTATAAAGCGCGCGACGATTCAGGTAAATTAGTTAAAGGCGTTTTGGCTGCTGAAGATGAGGCGGATTTATTCAACCGGCTCAAGACCATGGGGTATTTTCTTACTTCATCCAAGGCGTCCTTTACTGCTCCTAAAGCCCAGTCAGCTGCGAAAGAACAAGGGCATTTCTCTCAAATAGAGCTTCTTAATTTTACTACGCAGGTCGCAATCTCCCTTGATGCCGGTATCCCTCTTCTGACAGTATTAAAAGACCTTGGGTCAAACTCTTCGAAGAAAACAGTCAAATTTATTGTCGAAGACCTCGCGCGTAAAGTGGAATCAGGCTGCACCTTCAAGGAGGCGTTAGCAGCCCATCCAAAGTCATTCTCACTGCTGTTCGTCTCTATTGTCGGCGCAGGCGAAAGCACAGGCAAACTAGCATTTGTTATAGAGGACCTTTCAAAGATAATAGAATGGCAGCTTGATTTAAAGTCTAAGGTAAAAGAGGCCTCTATATACCCGGTCATTCTTTTCACTGCGATGGTAGGGGTAGTAACGGTTTTGATGGCAACCGTTATCCCTAAGTTTAAAGATATGTTCGCTGAACTTGATGTTGAGTTGCCTTTAGCTACAAAGGTGGTATTAGCGGCAAGTTCGGTCTGGTGGGTGCCTTTAGTAACTATAATCATAGCTGTAATTGTTTGGGTTCTCATCAGCTTGAAACCAAAAGGCCGGTATCAACTCGATAAATTTAAATTAAAGATCCCTGTGATGGGGGATCTTCTGACCAAGATCGCGCTTTCGCGGTTCTGCCACACTTTTGCCTTGGGATTGCGTTCAGGAGTAAACGTCTTTAATGCTCTGGGGATCGCCTCCGAGGTAACCGGCAACATATACCTTGCGCAATCGGTAGCTAAAGCGAAGGATTACGTCAATGTCGGCGAGAAGATCTCTACTGCCCTTGTTATGTCAAGTAAGGATGCAGGCGGAAAATTCCCTGACATTGTAATACGTATGATCAATGTAGGAGAACAAACAGGAAACCTGGCTAATACACTTGATAAGGTCAACCAGTATTACGACAAAGAAGTCCCGGCGGCAGTTAAAAAGATTTTCGCATTGATAGAGCCGGTTATGATTCTTTTCATGGGAGTCGTGGTAGGCGGTATCGCGCTTGCCGTATTTCTGCCCCTCACAAAATTGATCAGCGCCGTCGGAGGAGATTAGAAATTGGCCAAGTTGCTTGTCGGAATAGACATAGGCTCAGGCTATACCAAAGCGGTCGTCCTTGAGCATGCGGTCAAGATTCATTTGAAAGACGGTTTTATAATACCTACGCCCGTCAAGGTCGAGAAGGACGGCTCAAGACAGATAGACACTGAAAGCCTTAAAGCCGAAATAGACAAATTTTTACCCCTTAAAAAACTCCACACAGCACAGGTCGGAGTAAGCCTTCCGACTCAAGCCATAACTGCCTTGTCAGTTTTTTTGCCTTTGATGCCTGCTAAAGAGCTTTGGTTTGCCGCCATAAACGTGGCAAAGCAGAAGATGATACCCGCATCAGGCCCTACACACATTTTTGAATGCATCTTTACGGGCGAGACTACGGTCAACAAAGCGACAAGATCCGAGGTGCTCGTTATAAGGACAGATAAGGCATATGTGCAGAGGATAATCGATATCCTGAAAAATTTTGAGGTGTCTCCGGTTTTGATCTCTCCTCCCTGCGCGCTTTTGCCAGGCATAGTCCCGAAAGACACATGGAAGAAAGACGAATCTATCGTATTTGTTGACATTGGCGCAGGGTCTCTTACAATTTCTATCTGCAGAGACGGCAATTTGGTCTTTATGAGGAACATCGTATACGGCACCCTGGATATAATTAAAGACTTGTCCCGTCAGCTGGGGATCGACGAGCCCCAAATGGAACAGGCCTTAAAAGAAATGGGTGTCCCTGAGGTGGCTTTTGACTTGAAAGACAAGGTGGCTTTGGCCGAGGAAATAATGCGCCAGAAATACGAAGCAAGCCAAAACGGGGAATCATCCGGCCAAAACCAGGTCAATTCCCTGGAATTAAGGATGTTGTGGCAGCCGCATATCGAGAGGATAGCCCAGGAACTAAGGCGTTCGTTTGTTTTCTATAAGGAGCAGCCCGAAGCAAGAAAGATCGAGAAGCTGTATTTTTTAGGCGGCGGAAGCAGTATAAAGAATTTTATCTCCGTCCTTTCAAGTTCAATAGGCGGAGAATCCAATCTGGTCCTTCCTTTCAAAGACTCACAGTACCAAATACCCAATGACTGCAAGTTCAAAGACGAGCTCACAGGCTCACCCATATTCGCAAATGCCGCCAGCCTTGCTTTCAGTTCCGAGATAGCGCAAAAGGTCAAGAAACCCGTAGTAAATTTCCTGCCCGTTGAACTTAAGAAAAGACAATTGGTCGCTACCAGGCGCATAATATTTATTATCGCGGGCATCTGTACCTTCGTTTTATTCAGCGGCCTTTCGGTCCAGTTTTTTTTAAGCAGCCTCGCCTTGGGAAAGAGCATAAAAAAGATAGAAAAAAATTTGGGCAAGATAAAAAATGTAGCCGAGGGATTGGCCGAATTAGTCCAGATGGAGCAGCAGATCTCTCAGCACAAAATCCAGATAGACGATCTCGTTAAAAAAAGGCCGGATTACCTTAAAAGACTTAGAGAGTTTTCAAAAGCTGTGCCTGCGGACGTTCTTCTAAAAAAATGCGTTTTGGTCCCTGATAAGATCGAGGCCGAAGCTTCGGTGTTCGCCGATTACGAGGACGCAAACAAAATAGCCGGTATTTTCAAAAAAAGACTGGAGAAAACAGCGTATTTCCAGAATATACAGATCACGCCGTTTGAATTGGAAGAGATAGTCCCGAAGGCCGCGCCAGGTGCTCAATCTTTGAATCTGACCAGGGCCAAAGAGCGCACTTTTAATTTAACGGCAGCACAGTAAAAGCAAATCAATGAAAAAGACTTTAGCCAGGGTAGTCCACATAATAATAACAATCTTTGTCATCGCGTCTGTAGGTGCTTTTGCATGGCAGCTTAAGACAAATACAGGGCTGCGCACAGAATTTGATAAAAAAGAAAAGGACCTGGAAAAGGCCCGGAAGGCAAGCAGGCATTTGGAGTCCTTAAGTAAAAAAAGCCAGCAGCTTGGCAATGAACTGAATCTGTTAAATAAGAGGGTCCCGAAGGGGCAGCAGCAGCCGCTTGATCTGATCAAAACAATCACCGAGGCTGCAAACAGGATCGGATTGAGAAACCCCGTCTTTAATGTAAAGACAGCAAGTTCTCTTGTTGACCCTTCGCCTGTCGCTTTAGGACAGGACGCAGAATCCCTGTTTTTTGAGATGGTATTTGAAGGCACATTCAGCCAGACCCTTGATTTTTTAAAAACGCTTTCGGAACTGGAGCGGCTGGTTTCGGTGGAAAAAATGCAGATAGAAAGGGGTGAAGACATCCTGCCGAGGCAAAAAGTCACCTTGAATTTAGTCGCGTACACAGCCGTTAAAAAGTAAAAAATACCTTTAAAAAAATCTTGACAAAGCAAGAGGTTATGTTAAACTCAAAACAAATGGAGGTGAGACGATGAAGAGAAAGGGTTTTACGCTTATCGAGTTGGTCATGGTTATCGTTATCATAGGTATATTGGCGGCAGTCGCTATCCCGAGGTTCATGAGTCTGCAGGAAGAAGCAAAAAGGGCCCGCTGCGAAGCTGATATAGGCGCTTTCAGGACCGGGGTATCCTCCTGGTATGCCAAATATCACGCGAATAATTCTCAATGCCCCTCTGGTGTGCCCAGCGATTGCGTAGGAAGCGGCACAGGACAGGGATTTCCTGCTTCAGTAAACAGCACAGCGTTTGCAACATGGGCTTTCTCTGACGGGCAATTGCCCAGCACCGCCCATATCCTCGGCGCCAAAACCACTGGATGGGATACTCACTATACCAGTGCCAGCGGCACTATGAATATGGCTACCTGCTGCAATAGTACTGAATAATAATAGATCGGTTTTTAAAAAGCCTCCTGGGTCTTATACCCGGGAGGCTTTTTTTGACTTGCTTAATGGAAGGTATAGCTTTTCCTGCGGTCTTTTACGTAGAAGCTTTTCTGAAAGCTTTTATTGGCAAATTCCCTCAGTTCAAGCGCCACCTGGATCATCTGGCCGGGGTTTGTGAACTGATAGAACTCGTTTGTGACAACGCCTATGCATATCCTTAGAAACGGCGTCTTCTGTATCTCGCCTTTACGGCTTTTAAGCATTATATATCCGCGCCTTGAATCGTCCGCATCATAGAAAGCCGCTACATCTTTATCGAAATCCATTGCGATTTGATCGGCTATTTTATCTACGCTGTCCGGCAGAGTCAGGAAGATAAAATCGTCGTCCCGGGTATGCGCAAGGAAATCAGACGGGCTTCCGAATCTTTTGAGGGTTTTTAAAATAAGATCGGCCGTGTATTTAATCAGCTCGTCGCCCTTTTTGAACCCGTAGCGCTGATTGTATTCCCTTATCCTGTAAATGTCCGCATACTGAAGGGCAAAGAGGTTTTTTCCCCCTATTCTTTTCTGCAGCTCCAGAAGCAGGCTCGATTGGCCTGGCAGGCCGGTTAGGGGGTTTATGTCCTGGTGCCTTGCTATGCGGTAGAGGTTCAGTTTTATTTTTATCAGCAGTTCCCTGCCGATAAAAGAGCAGCGGATATAATCGTCTGCGCCCGAATAGATCAATTTTTCTCTGTCCCCGGTTTCCTCGTCGTTAAGAAGCAGGATGACAGGGACGTACCGCAGCAGAAAATTTTTTCTTATATCCTTGCAAAGGTCCATGCCGTTTATGTTGGGAGAGTCGTATTCGGAAAGTATTACCGAAGGGGTGTTTTTTTCGATTGCCGCAAATGCATCGCCCGGCAATCCGTACAATATTACTTCATAGCCGTTCTGCTCCAAAAGGGGCAAGGCCGCGTTTATTAATTTTTGGTCCTCGGCTATAAGATAAAGTTTTATTTTTGCCTGTTCCATGACTTATTTATTATATCAAAATTTCAACAAAAACAACAGTATTTTGTTGGCTGTTATGTTCGCAACCTAAAGGATAAAAAAGAGTTATAATTTTATAAAGAAACGATTTTACTTGACATAATGTTATTGTGCTTTATAATTTTTAAGAGGGAATAAAATCATGAAAAAGATAATGATTGTGGATGACGCTATCTTTATGCGTCAATTACTGGCGAAGATCCTTATCCAGGAAGGCTATGAGATCTGCACCGAGGCCTCAAGCGCCAAAGAGGCCATTGAAAAATACGGCAGGTTTAAGCCTGATCTGGTGACAATGGATATCGTCATGCCGATGATGGAGGAATTAGACGGTATCGGCGCGGTAAGGGAGATCGTTAAGATCGACCCCGATGCAAAAGTCCTGATATGTTCTGTCATGGGCCAGCAGTCGCTTGTCGTCGAGGCAATACGCGCCGGCGCAAAGGATTTTGTCACAAAACCCGTCCAGCCTCAGCGGCTGCTTGAGGCTGTAAGGAATATTTTAAAGACAGGATAGGTTTTTTATGGAAGGCGAGATTAATTTTACAGAAAACCAAAGAGACGCTTTAAAAGAGATAGGAAATATCTGCGCAGGCAATGCCGCAACAGCTCTTTCCCAGCTGCTTGACAGAAAGATCACAATAGTAGTCCCCAGGATACTTTTTATACCCATCGAGGAAGTCCCAAAAATCGTAGGCGGCGAAGATAAACTGGTAGTCGGCCTGATGCTTCGGGTATTGGGCGATCTGCCCAGCAACATAATCTTCATATTCAACCAGAGGGATGCCCTGATCCTGGCTTCGTTTATGACGGGAAAACAAGTCAATGACAGCATGGTGATCTCGGATATGGAGCAGTCTGCTCTTAAGGAAGTAGGCGTAATCCTTGCAAATGCGTATTTGGGGGTATTGGGCAATTTTGTCGGCCTGGGGTTAGTGCCGACTGTTCCCGAGCTCATAGTGGATATGGCAGGGGCGATAGTCGATTATATCCTGATACAATTGAGCGCTACTTCGCAGTATGCTTTGTTAGTCGAGTCTGAATTCCGGGAACCAACCACCTCCGTTACAGGCCACTTTTTCCTGATTCCTAACCCCGAAGGATTAGAGATCATCCTTCGGGCGATTAATGAACAGTCCATAGACAGGGGTCCATAGCTTTAGCAGCTGTCAAAAACAAAAAGATCCTTAAAAAACTTTTCTAAAATATGCAGGACAGTTACCGCGAGTTATTCCTCTCAGAATCCCAGGAATACCTGGGCATCATAAGCAAGTGTCTGGTCAAGCTGGAAGAAAAGCCTTCGGACCCCGTCCCTCTTAATGAGATCTTCCGCTGCGTTCACACCTTAAAAGGCATGTCAGCCACCATGGGATACGATAAACTCACCCAGCTGTCCCATGAGATGGAGGACCTTCTGGACCAGCTGCGCAATAAAAAAATGCAGCTGACTTCAGAGATCATCGACACGCTTTTTGCGGCTGTAGACGTGACAGAAGAATTGTTCAATGAAATAAAAGATAAAAAGCCTTCGGTTGTTAATATCTCCGCTATCAGCAAGGATCTCAAAAGCATACTGGCCGGTGAGGCGGCGGTAAAAAAAGAAAAACAGCCGGCTCTTAAAGACAAATCCAGGATTGAGGATATAGAATCAGACATCTCATTTGCCGAACTGGAAATCAACAGGTTCGGCGAATTAAAGAAACAAGGCAACAATATTCTCAGGATAAAAATAACTTTAAGCAGGGACTGCGCTATGAAAGAGGCGCGCGCCTTCCTTGTGATAACGAATCTTAATAAACTCGGAGAGATCATAAAGGCGTTCCCCGGAGTCGAAAGTTTAAAGGAAGGTAAATTCGATTTTTCGTTCGTCGTATTCCTGGGAACCAGAGAGCAGCAGTCAATAGTTCAGAGCGAGCTGCTGAATATCTCTGAAGTTGATGAAGTCGTTGTGACTGTTTTTGACCTTCCTGAAATTGCAAGCCAGATAGCAAAGACACAATCAGCCGGGGTTTCTCCGGCAGTGGCAACGCCTGCTTATGTAAAGAAGATCCAGAGCATGAGGATCCCCGTCGAAAGGCTGGATAAGATCATGAACCTCATGGGAGAACTTGCCATTGCCAAGATCAGGCTTATCCAGGTAGTCCAGACTTACAAGATAGACCCCCTGGAAGAAGTAACTTCTGCGTTAGACCGGTTGATCTCCACTCTGCAGGATGAAGTCATGCAGACCAGGCTCTTGCCTGTTGCTTACATCCTGGATGCGTTCCCTAGGGTCGTCAGAGATGTAGCCAGAAAACAGAACAAAGAGGTCGACCTTGAGATAGTAGGAAGCGAGATAGAGCTTGACAGGGTAGTGCTTGACGAGATCAGCGACCCTCTGCTTCATCTTGTAAGAAACGCTATTGACCACGGCATAGAAAGCCCCCAGGAAAGAAAAGCCAAGAACAAAGACCCCAGAGGCAAGATCATAATAAAAGTTAGCAGGGAAAAGGGACAGATCTTCATAGAGGTCTCTGATGACGGCCAGGGAGTAGATTTCCTGGCAGTGCGCGACGTTGCCTTGAGTAAGGGGCTGCTCACGCAGGAAGAGGTCTTACAGCTTGATCAAAAACGCGTATTGGATCTGATAGCTTTGCCGGGATTTTCCACTTCGCAGAAAATCACTGATATTTCAGGCAGGGGCGTGGGCCTTGACGTTGTAAAATCAAAGATCGACTCCCTGGGCGGCAGGGTGGATTTTGAGAGTCAAAAAGACGCAGGCAGCCGCTTTATCTTGACATTGCCCCTGACACTTGCTATTATCAAGGCAATGCTGGTCAAGGTCCAGGACGAGGTATTTGCCATCCCTCTTATGAGCATAAGAGAGACGATAAAAATAAAGACCGATCAGATAAAGATCCTGCAGAATTTCGAGGTCGTAAAGGTAAGGGAAGAGGTCATCCCCATAATAAGATTGGACAAGGAGTTGGGTGTCTCTGCCGCAAGTCCTGATGCCCAGCATTCTGACGGCAGGCTTTCGCTTGTCATAGTGGAATACGGCAAGAAAGCGCTGGGGCTGGCTGTTTCCCGTGTGGTCGGAGAGCAGGATATAGCTGTCAAGCCGCTCGGCGCTTTGGTGAAACGCACTAAGGGTATTGCAGGCGCCACAATACTCGGCGACGGAAGCGTGGCTCTGATCCTGGACATCATGAGCTTAAGATAGATCTTAAAATCTTTTGAAAAAAGCGGAGAAAAAATGGAGAATCTGAATCTTAACGGTGAACAGCTGGATGTATTGAAAGAGATAGGCACCATAGGAGGAGGCAGCGCCGCGACTGCGTTAAGCCAGATCCTGGGAAAAAGAGTTTCGATAGCCGTGCCTCAGGTAAAACTTGTCAGCTCCGAAAGGATCTCGGCTTCGGAATTTCTTATCGAGCCCGATGAAGTGGGTATCGCAGTCGACCTGAAGATCCTGGGGGCCCTGCAGGGCGGGATACTGGTTTTATTTTCCCAGAAAAGCGCTTTGCTGATGATCGATATCCTTATGAAGAGAGAGATCGGCACGACTCAATTATTAAACCTGATGGAGGCATCTGCTTTGTCCGAAAGCTCTCATATACTCTGCGGCTCTTATCTTAATGCCGTGGGGGAACTTCTGGGATTGCATCAATTGATACCGTCGATACCGCAGACCGTGGTAGACAGGATGGACAGGCTGAACAGGCTGCTTTTAAAAAGATTTACTCAGGGCGACGTGCATTATATCCTGCCCATTGAAAACAAACTCATGATAGAGGACATAGAGGTGGACCTGTTCGTAATATTCCTTCTGGAAAACGACAGCATAAAGAGGATCCTTAAAATAATAGGGTTATGAGAGAAGAAATCTTCGCTTTAGACATAGGCACCAGGAAAGTAATGGGAATAGTTTCGGTAAGGCACGATGAATTCCTTGAGATAATCGATGCCGAGACCATCGAGCACACGAGCAGGCCTATGCTGGACGGCCAGATCCACAACATTGATGAAGTGGCTAGGACCGTAAAAATAATAAAAGAAAGGCTGGAACAAAGATTAAACAAAAAACTTAACCAAGTCGGAGTCGCGGTAGCCGGCAGGTCTCTGCTTACTTATAAGAAAAAGGTCAGCCGCGAATTCGCAGTTGTGGAGGAGATAACCGCTGCGGTGATCAGGGATATCGAGCTTGAGGCGGTCCACCGGATCATGTCCGATTCCGGAGACGACCTCTCGCAGTTTTATTGCGTAGGATACAGCCCGGTATATTACGAATTGGACGCGGATAAGATACAAAACCCGGTAGGCCACAGGGCAAAGACAATAGCTACCGAGACCATAGTCACTTTTCTGCCCAGGCTGGTCCTTGACAGCATATTCGCCGTCTTGAGCAAAGCGGGGCTTGAAGCGGTCAATATAACCCTTGAGCCTATTGCCGCGATCAACGCGATCATCCCTCAGGAGATGAGAAACCTGAATATCATACTCGCTGATATAGGAGCCGGCACCTCTGATCTTGCCCTGGCAAGGGACGGGACTGTTTTTGCATACGGCATGGTCACCGTGGCAGGCGACGAGATAACTGATTTTATTTCTCAGAGCCTTTTGGTAGATTTTACAACTGCAGAGAAACTAAAAAGGTCAATAGGCAGGTCTGAAAAGACAGAATACGCCGATATCTGGAACAGGCACAGGAACATAGATTCCGATACTTTAAAAAAATTGATATCCGCTTCCGTGAAAAAATTGTCTTCTTCCATAGCAAAAGAAGGATTGGAGTTGAACGGCTGCATCCCTCAGGCTGTTGTTCTGGTAGGAGGAGGCAGCCTTACGTATAATTTGATCGAAGAACTGGCATCTGTTTTCGGCCTTCCCCCGCACAAGGTGGGCATCAGGCTGCCCAACGTAATAAAAGACCTTAAAGATAAAACAGCGAAATTAAGCGGACCCGAAGCCGTTACTCCTATAGGAATAGCGCTTATGACAGAGAAGTCCCAGGGCTTGCATTTTATAGCCGTTGACATAAACGGAAAGAAAGTCACGATGCTTGATTTCCAGCAGAAGAAGGATATACTAGGCGCCCTTGCTTTATCAGGGGTAATAAACAAAAAAAAGCTGTATCCAAGGCCCGGGCTTGCGCTTACCGTAAGGGTGAACGGCGAATTAAAGATAATAAAAGGCACGATGGGAGAATCTGCGAGCGTAATGCTTAACGGCAGGTCCGCAGCGTCTCTGTCAGATAAAATATCCGACGGCGATAAAATAGAGTTTCAGGAGGCAATAGACGGTCAGGATGCCAGTGCGGCCATTAGGGGCCTGGTAGATATAAAGCCTCTGCGGGTCATCTTCAATGATGAAATAGTCCAGATCACGCCGGATATTACCCAGAACAATGAAATGGCAGGCCTTGACAGCCAGGTTTTTGACCGTGCCGAAATAGAGGTCTTGCCGTTGAACGCAAGCCAGTTATTGCGTTTTAAAGGGATAAATTCACAGAGCTTGAAAGAAAGGCAGATATTGGTAAATATCGACGGCGTGCCTAAGATGCTCACCCAGCGCAATTTTTCTCTGAAGATCAACAGCGTGTTTTGCGACCTGGAAACAGAGCTAAAACAAAACGACTCGGTCGTTTTTTCGATGGATCCCACTTTTTATAAAATAAAGGATGTCGTGGATTGCCCTTCCGAATGCCAGAAAATCCACATAAACGTCGATGATAGAGATATCGAGGTCGTTATAGATACAGTGCAGGTCTTTATGAACGGCCATCAGGTAAGCCCCGATGAATTCCTGATAGACGGGGCAGATATAAGGGTCTACAGGGTCAAGGAGCGCAAGATCCTTCTTTCCGAGATATTCAGATACGTGGATGTGGATCCTCAAAAAATCCTGGGCAAACGCATGCGCATTTTGGTTGACGATGCCCCGGCAGGTTTTACCACCCCTTTGATAGAAGGTTCAAGGGTAAGGCTTATTTTCGAGGACAGGGAGCAAACAGCTTAAGTTCTTAATTTTAAAATATATTTAAAAGCAAGCACAGGAGGTACTGCAATGAAGATCCAGAATTATATGGAAGATGTCGTGCAGGACGAATTGGAACTTTTGCTGTCCGAAAGAGACGATATCTGCAAGTGCCAAAAATGCAGGTTCGATATGATGGTATGGGCTTTGAACAGGCTGCCCCCCAAGTATGTCATTACTGACAGGGGCAGGCTTTACACAAAACTGAAAGAGCAGGAAGTGCAGTTTAAGGCGGATGTGGTCAAGGAATTGACCAAGGCAATACTTTACATCAGCAAGAATCCGCAGCATTGATAATTGAGGGCGGCCTTAAGAAATGGGTGAGTTCAAGATTAAAGGTTTTTTAACCGATGAACAATTCACCACGGTGCTCCTTCATATAAATAAACTGCGAGGCATAGATCTTTGTCAATACCGGAGGAATTTTGTATACCGGCACCTGAATTTCAGGCTGCAGGAAACGGGTTTGAATAATCATCTTGATTATATCAATTTCATAAAAGAAAACCCTAAAGAGATAGACAATTTTTTGGACGCTCTTTCTATAAATGTGACGCATTTCTTCCGCGACCCTGAAGTCTTTGGTATCTTTAAGGAAAAAGTCCTTAAAGAGCTGCTGGAACGCAAAAAAAACACGGAACGCGGTTTAATACGGGTATGGTCTGCCGGCTGCGCCTCAGGCCAGGAGGCATATTCCCTTGCGATCATGTTCAACGAAGCACTGGGAGACAGCGCAGAGTGTGTTTTGAGGATCTGGGCAACGGATGTGGATTCTGACGCGCTGGAAAGGGCCAAGAAAGCGGAATACGAATCCAAGGACCTGAAGGAAATCGATAAGAAGCTGCTTGAAAAATATTTCGAACCCGTTTATAATAATAAGTACGGATTAAACCCGGAAATCAAGCGTATGGTAAGGTTTGATAAACATAACCTGATAACAGACGAAGGCCTTAAGTTCATGGATGTTATTTTCTGCCGCAATGTTATGATATATTTCAACAGGCAGCAACAGCAGGTTTTGTTGAACAAATTTTACAATTCCCTGAATGCCAAAGGCTACCTTGTCACCGCAAAAGTCGAGAGCATCTGGGATAAGGATTGTTTTGTGCCTATTGATCCGCTCCAAAAGATTTACCAAAAAGTTCATTAAGACTGCGGAGCTATGAATAAATTTTTAATGAATAACGTGAGTTTGACTGCAAAGAAGATAGAGAAGGTTTTTATTTGCGGCCTCACTAATCAGAAAACAATGAAAGGGAGGTAGACATGGCGAAGGTTTTGGTTGTGGATGATGCTTTGTTTATGCGCAGGATGCTTTCCGACATTTTGAAGAAGGAAGGCATTGAGATCTGCGGAGAGGCTGAAAACGGCAAGGATGCCATTGAAAAGTATTCGTCGCTTAAGCCCGATCTGGTCACGATGGATATCGTAATGCCCAAGATCGAAGAAATCGACGGTATCGGCGCTGTGAAAGAAATAGTCAAGGTCGATCCGCAGGCGAAGATTATCATGGTTTCAGCTATGGGCCAGCATTCTCTGGTGGTAGAGGCGATCCAGGCAGGGGCAAAGGACTTTGTGACTAAACCTTTTCAGCCTTCGCGAGTAATCGAGGCGGTAAAAAGAGCTCTGGGAGGTTAATGGACAAGATCATGGAAGAGAACACTATTGAGGTTCAGATGTCTCAGATGCTTGTAGCTCAGTCTCCTGGCATCTTGATCACCAGGGGGTTGGGTTCGTGCCTGGGGATAACTTTTTTTGACCCTGTTAAAAAAATGGGCGCAATGGCTCACCCGATGCTTCCGGATATAAACAAGGCAAAGCTTAAATCAAATCCCCATCGTTTCGTAAACTCCGCCTTAACCGCTATGATGGAGGAATTTGAAAAAAGAGGCTGTCCTAAGGGCCGTATAGTGGCAAAACTGTTCGGCGGGGCGCACATGTTCAGTTTTATAAACGATGACAGCGTATTAAACGTCGGCCAGAAGAACATCGAAATGGCTCTTAGCACGATGGAAGAGCTGGGAATAAAGATCGGCGGCCAGGAAATCGGAGGCACTTTCGGAAGAACGATTGAGCTAAATCTGGAAACAGGTAAAGTCATAGTAAAGACTGTTTCCTGGGGAGAAAAAGAAGTGTAATGGGGGATAAGATAAGGGTGCTGGTCATAGATGATTCTTTTTTGATGCGAAGGATCATATCGGACATAGTAAACAGCGATCCGGAATTAGAGGTTGTAGGCCGGGCAAAAGACGGCGAAGAAGCCCTGGAAAAGGTCTTGGGGCTTAATCCGGACGTTGTTACCCTGGATATAAATCTGCCTATAAAAGACGGCATAGATGTGCTTTCGGACATCATGAAAAACAAGCCTACGCGGGTGATCATGTTATCGGCATATACCCGTGCCGGAGCGTCTGCTACGATGCGGGCACTTGAACTGGGCGCTGTGGATTTCATAGCAAAGCCTTCGGGCGAAATTTCTCTTGGTCTTGAAAAGCTTAAAAACGAAATAATAGGAAAGATCAAGCTCGCTGCAAAGATCGATCTGGAAAGATATATGTCTTCATTCTCAGAACGCGCCACTACTTACGTAGAAGAAGAAAGGCCGGTCGGAGTAAAAAAATTGGTGGTCATAGGCGCTTCGACAGGGGGGCCCAGGGCAATAATGGATATAGTCCAGGATATTCCAATTGATTCTCCTGCTGCGTTTCTGATAGTCCAGCATATGCCCAAGGGGTTTACCTTAAGCTTCGCGGAAAGGATCTCATGGCAGTCAGGGATCAAGGCAAAAGAAGCCGAGGAAAACGATATTATCACACCCAGCAGGGTTTTTATAGCGCCTGCGGGTTATCATATGGTTTTACAAAATGAAGACGGAAACCTTAAGATCAAACTGAACCAGGATCCTTATGTCAATTTTGTCCGGCCTTCCATAGACGTTACGATGAGTTCTGCTGCCGCGGTCATGGGCAGTAATGTTATCGGAGTTATTTTAACCGGCATGGGAAAAGACGGGTTAGATGGGGCAAGGGCAATCAAGGAAAAGGGCGGCCGTCTAATTGTGCAGGACGAAGAGACTTCAGTAGTCTGGGGCATGCCTAAGAATATAGCAAAAGCAGGTATTGCCGACGATATCCTTCCCATTTCTAAAATAGCCTCTTGTATAATTAAGTATATACAATAAAAGGAGAAACCAATCAAAATATGGAAGAAAAGCTATCTTATAATCAGCTGGATTTATTAAAAGAGATCGGTACCATAGGTTCCGCCACTGCGGCAACTGCCCTTGCTGATATGGTATCTTCCAAAGTCGAAATATCGGTACCGCAGGTAAGCCTTGTCCCTTTGGAGAATATTTCAAGCCTTTTAAACGGTGTGGAGCGTTTATTTTTTGTCCTGGATATGGAGATAAAGGGCGATATCTCAGGAAGGATATTTTTGTTGCTTTCCCCGGATGACGCAAGACATTTATCCAGTGGCCTCTTAGGAAAACCTAAAGATGAATTGGATTTCAATGACGAGATGTTCAGGTCATCTCTGAAGGAAGCTTCAAACATCCTTTGCGGCGCTTATGTTTCCGCGCTGGCTGATATGACCGGCATGACTATCTTGACTTCCATCCCTTCTTTAGCGATGGACATGGTAGGAGCCATTCTTGATTTTATTTTTATCCAGATAGCGCAGAGTTCAGAAGAGGCCCTTTTTATAAAGACGGATTTAACAGTTAAAGGTTTAAGCCTTGAGGGCTTGTTTCTTCTTTTTCCAACCAGCGAGTCTTTGAGAAAGATATTTGAAACTCTAGGGGTCAAAGAATAGGAGGAAGGCCATGGCAGAGCAAAAACCAAAAGAGTACCAGTTAGTCGTATTTACGATCGGCGACGAGGAATTCGGAGTAGATATCAGCCAGGTCAGGGAAATCGTCAGGGTTGTGCAGATAACGTATTTGCCTAAAGCCCCTGTTTTTATCGAGGGGGTCGTCAACCTCAGAGGCCAGGTCCTTGCTGTCATAGATTTATCCAAGAGATTGGGAGTCCCTTCTAAGGAGAGAAGCGAAAATACGCGCATCATCATAGTTGAAGTCGGCGAAAACACCGTGGGTATGATCGTGGATTCGGTGTCTGAAGTCTTGAGATTAGCCTCCGATTTCGTGGAAGATGTACCCAGCCTGGTAGAGACAGAGATCCCCGAGCATTATATAAGGGGCGTGGGAAAACTTCAAGACAGGCTTTTGGTACTGCTTGATTTAAACAAGATCCTTACTCCGGAAGAGGTCCAGCACGTAGAGCGGCATGTAAAGTCGGTCGATAAAGATAAAGATAAAGACGCATAAAAAACCCCGTAGAATAATCTTCCAATTTTTCCTTTAGAAGGCGCTCTTATTTGTTTTAGCTTGCTTAGCCTCATTGCCGTAAAAATTTTGGCTCTAGAGCTCTCAAGGAAGCATCAAAATAAAACCTATGAAATACTATCCGGTTTTGCTTGACCTTAAAAACAGGAAATGCTGCGTTGTCGGAGGAGGCAAGGTCGCACAGCGAAAAGTAAAGGCTCTTCTTAAGGCCAATTCTTTAGTTTCTGTCATAAGCCCGGTTCTGACTGAAAGTCTAAAAAGGCTTGCCCTGGCAAAAAAGATAACATACGAAAGAACAGTTTATGAAAAAAACCTTATAAAAGGCTCCTTTCTGGTCATCGCTGCTACGGATAACCAAAGTGTAAACGGGCAGGTTTCAAGAGACGCTCAAGGCTTGGGCATCCTGACCAATATCGTGGATGTGCCGTCTTTAAGCAATTTCATAGTGCCTTCCGTAATAGAAAGAAATGGCCTGATATTAAGCATTTCCACAAGCGGCAAAGCGCCTTGCTTAAGCAAAAAGATAAGGAAGGACCTGACGGAAAAATTCATCCCCCGTTATGCGAGTCTGCTGAAATCCCTTGGAAAAGTCCGCTGTGGTCTTAAGTCCGGCAGCTTAGATGAGAAGAAACGAAAGTCTGTCCTTAACAAATTCATAAATTCCGGCCTGTTAAGGAAAGGGAAGTATCTAGAATAAAAAGCAATGGGCATATACGGCATTCTTTTTAATCTCACATTTTTATTTTACCTGACAAGCGGCTTAAGCTACCTGCTTTTTTTTATCACTCAGAAACAGCGGCTTGGTTTCATTGGTTTCCTTGCGGCTTCCGCAGGATTTTTAACCCAGACGATCATGCTGGTTTCAAGGGCGCTTGTCCTTAAATATCCGCCTGTCTCGAATCTTTATGAATCGCTTTTATTTTTCGCATGGATAATAATCCTTGTTTACCTTCTGGTAGAATGCAGGCAAAAGAACTGGGTAAACGGGGTATTTGTGTTGCCTCTTGTAATATTGCTTATGGGATATGCAATGTTATTGGACGCAAGGATAAGGCCTTTGTCTCCTGCATTAAAGAGCCCGTGGCTTGGGATACATGCTTCTCTATGTTTTCTGGGCTATGCGTGTTTTTTGATGGCCTTTTGTTTTGGAATAATGTATCTCTGGCAGGAAAAAGAGGTGAAGTCTAAAAGGCCGGATATATTTTTCTTTAGACTTCCGGCTTTGGGCTTTGTGGACAGGCTTGGTTACCGCTCGGTGGCGTTCGGATTTGTATTTTTGACTTTAGGGATAATCACAGGATCTGTGTGGGCTCAAAAGGCATGGGGCTCTTTCTGGAGCTGGGACCCCAAAGAGACTTCTTCTCTTGTGATGTGGCTTGTTTATCTGGTATATTTGCACGGCAGATTAATTGCCGGGTGGCGAGGAAGAAAAAGCGCCTATATTGCTATCATAGGTTTTTTGGCCATGTTATTTACATATTTTGGAGTGAGCTTTCTTTTGCCGGGACTTCACTCATATTTTTAAAATGAACATACAGATACTTGGGCTCAATCATAAGACCGCTCCTATAGAAATAAGGGAAAAGGTCTCATTTTCCGACCGCAATCTCAACCAGGCTCTTTTTGAATTAAGCAAATATGACGGGATCCAGGAGAACGTGATATTATCCACCTGTAACCGCACTGAGATCTATACGGTCGTAAGAGACATACCTAAAGCCACTGAATCAATAAAAGATTTTTTGAGCAGTTTTCATAAGGTGCATAAGGAGCATATTGACAAGCACCTTTATTGTTTTTGCGACGAAGAGGCAATACGACATCTTTTCAGGGTAGTGGCATCGCTTGATTCGATGATAGTAGGGGAAACCCAGATATTCGGCCAGGTAAAAGACGCATTTTTTAAGGCAAAAGAGGCTAACACGCTCGGGAGAAACCTGCATGAGCTTTTTGACGAGGCTATTAAAGTAGGAAAGCGCATCCGCACGGAAACGCTGATAGGCAAAGGCGCTGTATCGGTCAGCACAGCTGCCTTGGAACTTGCAAGAAAGATCTTTGAAAGCCTGGATGAAAAAAAGGTTTTGATAATAGGCGCAGGCAAGATAGGGGAGTTGACGGTAAAGAATCTGCATTCAAGGGGCATAAGCACTGTCCTTGTAGCAAACCGGACCTTTGAAAAAGCGCAGGAGCTGGCTGAGATTTTCTGCGGAGAGGCAATAAAATTCGAAGAATGCCTGAAATACCTTGTTTCTACAGACATAGTCATCAGTTCCACAAGCGCCCCTCATTTTATTATAACTAAAGACGAGATTTGCGAGGTGATGAATAAAAGGGGCAACTCTCCTTTATTTTTGATAGATCTGGGCCTTCCTCGTAATATTGACCCCAGGGTCGACGAAATAGAAAACGCGTATCTTTATAATATAGACGACCTTGCAAGGGTGAGGGATTTAAACATAAAGGAAAGGCTTAACGAATCCAAAAAAGCAGAGGCGATCATACAGTCCTGCGTTGATTCTGTCCTCAGGAAATTGAACTTGGAACAAAGACGTCCCAGCCTTGTCAAAACGTGAAAAAAAGAGAGATTGTCGTAGGAGCGCGGGGAAGCCTTTTGTCTGTATGCCAGACAGAATCCGTGATCAGGTTATTAAGGAGAAAGGCGCCTTTTTTTAGGTTTTCATTTAAAAAAATAACTACCCTTGGCGACAGGGTAAAAGAATGGCAGCGCACTGACAAAGGCATTTTCGTAAAAGAACTTGAAGACAGCCTTTTATCAGGCGATATCGATATGGCAGTGCACAGCGCAAAAGACCTTCCGACCCAGATCCCGTATAAACTTGCGCTTGCAGCAGTGACCAAGAGGTTAGACCCAAGAGACCTTTTGATCTCAAGAGAAAAAACTTCAGGGTTATTGTCGCTAAAATTGAAAAGTGTAGTCGGAACAAGCAGCCTCAGAAGAAAAGCCCAGGTCCTTGCATTAAGGCCTGATTTAGCGGTAGAGGAACTAAGGGGGAATTTAGATACCCGCATAAGAAAGCTTTCCGAAGGCCTTTATGACGCGATCATAGTGGCGAACGCAGGCGTAAAAAGATTGGGGTATAAGAACCTTTGCGCAAAGCCAGTTGATATAAAACTCATGCTTCCTTCTGTTGCGCAGGCAGCCCTTGCAATAGAAGCCAGAAAAAACGACCCGCAGGTTTTAAGGCTTGTAAAAAAAATAGATGACCCAAAAACGCATATCTGTGTTCTTTGCGAAAGGGCTTTTTTGCGAAGGACAGGCGCAGGCTGCAGGATGCCTGTTGCTGCGATGGCAAAAATAAAAGGAAAAGAGATTTACATCGAAGGATTGATAATAAGCTTGGACGGTAAAAAACAGGTGCGCTTAAGCAGAAAAGGGAGTATCAACAAAGCTCAAGAATTAGGAGAGGCGCTTGCCGGAGAAATCCTTGGAAAAGGCGGCAGGGAAATCCTCGCGGAGATAGAAAATGGCTAAGGCTTTTGGAAAGGTATATCTTGTAGGAGCGGGGCCCGGTGACCATGAGCTTCTGACGCTTAAAGCAAAAAAGCTTCTTGAGCAGGCTGATGCTGTAGTATATGACAGGCTTGTAAACCCCAGGATTTTAGAACATATAGCCGAAGGCATTGCTCCTGTTTATGTCGGTAAGGCCTCAAGCAGCCATACATTGCCGCAGGATAAGATAAATATGCTCCTTGTAAAGCTTGCTAAACAGGGAAAGACTGTTGTGAGGCTAAAAGGCGGAGACCCTTTTGTATTTGGAAGAGGCGGGGAAGAAGCGCTTGTCCTTAAAAAACACAAAATACCCTTTGAAATAGTCCCCGGGATTACAAGCGCGATTGCTGTGCCCTGTTACGCAGGCATACCTGTTACTCAGAGAGGCTACACTTCTTCATTGGGCATATTTACAGGACAGGAAGACCCGACTAAAGAAGACACCGATATTGATTGGGAAAAGATCTCAACGGGGATAGGCACGCTTGTGTTTCTCATGGGTTATGAAAATCTAGAAAAAATCTCAAGGACCCTGATAAAATACGGCAGAAAACCTTCTACGCCGTGCTGTCTTATCCGGTGGGGAACTTTTCCGAAACAAAGAAGCCTTGTAGGGACTTTGGATAATATATTCGGTAAAGCTATAAAAGAAAATTTCGGCCCGCCTGCAATACTCGTAGTAGGAGAAGTCGTTTCATTAAAAGTAAAGCTGGATTGGTTTGAGAATAAACCGCTGTTTGCAAAAAAGATCCTGGTCACTGTCCCTTCGGAAGAACAGGCAAGGTTAAGCGCTCTTTTAGAGGGAGAGGGCGCAGAATGCATTGAAATGCCTTTGATCGAAATAAAGCAGCTTTGTGATTATTCTGCTCTGGATAGGGCGATAAGGCAGATAGAAAGATTCAACTGGCTTATTTTTACCAGCCAGAACGGTGTCAGATATTTTAAGCAAAGGCTAAGAGTTCTTAAGAAAGACATCCGGGTCCTGAAAGGCGTTAAAGTCGCATGCATCGGCCCTAAGACAAAGATGGCAGTCCAAAACCTGGGCATAAGAATCGACGTAAGCCCCAAAGAGTTTACGCAGGAGGGGCTGGTTGATTCGTTTAAAAAAATAAATATCAAGGGTAAGAATATACTTATTGCAAGGGCAGAAGAGGCAAGGGATGTCCTGCCTGATTCCCTGAAGAAAATGGGAGCGAATGTCTCTGTGCTTGCTGCTTATAAAGCACAACTTAAGAAAGAGAAACACCGGTTTGGTTTTTTAAAGGATCTTGACCTGGTTACTTTTACAAGTTCTTCTTGCGTGGAAGGTTTTTTGAGGAATTTTTCTAAGAAAGAGATTCTTTCACGGCAGAATAGATTCAAAATAGCAAGCATCGGCCCTGTAACTTCTCAGACACTTCGCAGCCACGGATTAAAGGCGCATATAGAAGCAAAGGTTTATACGCTTGACGGTTTAGCCGAGGCTATAGTCAAATATTATGATAAGCATAACTAAATTACTCTGTAACCTTCAATCTTACGGCGATGAATTAAGGTACCGCAAAGGAATGACTGCGATGAACAGGCGGCCCATTGTCGTCTGGAACTGCACGCGTAAATGTAACCTTGCCTGCATACACTGTTATTCAAATTCAGCTAATAAAGAATATGAAGGCGAATTGACAACAGAAGAAGCCAAAAAGATGATTCTGGACCTTGAAGAATTCAAAGTGCCTGTTTTGCTTTTTTCAGGCGGAGAACCTCTCATAAGGCAGGACCTGTTCGAGCTTAATGACTTTGCCAGAAAACATAATTTAAGAAGCGTGATATCCACAAACGGGACTCTTATAACAAAGGAAGTCGCCGGAAAGATCAAGGATTCGAATTTTGATTACATCGGGATAAGCTTAGACGGGATAGGCCAGCGCAATGACAAGTTCCGGGGTAAAAAAGGCGCTTTTGAGCTGGCATTGGCAGGAATAAGGAATCTTGTTGAGGTAAAACAGAAAGTAGGTTTGAGGTTTACCATAACAGCCCACAATTACCCTGACCTTAAGGATATATTCAAACTCGTAGAAGACGAAGCTATTGACCGAGTATGTTTTTATCATCTGGTATATTCCGGAAGAGGCAGCAAGATGACAGAAGATGATCTGCCCCGTCAACAGATGCGTGAATGTATTGATTCGATATGCGACTGGGCAGTGTCGATGCATAAGAGAGGTATTAATAAAGAGGTCCTGACAGTAGATAACCACGCAGACGCAATATACGTGTATCTGAGGGCTAAAGAATCTGACCCTAAAAAGGGAGAAAAGATTTTGGAGTTGTTGGAGTATAATAAAGGAAATGCCTCTGGTATCGCGATTTCAAACGTTGATAACCAGGGCCTTGTACATCCAGACCAGTTCTGGCATACGTATTCTTTCGGGAACGTAAAAGAAAGGAAATTCGGCGATATCTGGATGGATACTACTAACCCTGTAATGGCAAAATTAAAGGACAGGCTGCCTTATATAAAGGGCAGATGCGCGGGCTGCGCATTCCTTAAACTCTGCAATGCGAATTTCAGGGCAAGGGCAGAGGCAATATTCGGTGATCCGTGGCAGGAGGATCCTGCCTGTTATCTGACAGACCAGGAAATAGGAGAAAAAGATGCAGTTTCCTTTATACCGTCCTAAACGTTTAAGGCAAAATGAAAACTTCAGGCGATTGATCAGAGAGGCAAGGTTAAGCGTCGATGACCTTATCATGCCCTTTTTTGTGCGCGAGGGAAAAAATATAAAAAAACCCATTGCTTCTTTGCCCGGGAATTTCCAGCTTTCCGTAGATAATCTTATCAAAGAAGTAAAAGAAACCGCAGCTCTTGGTATTCCAGGAGTCCTTTTGTTCGGGATACCTGATAAAAAAGACGAAGCTGCTTCAGAGGCATATGCAAAAGACGGCATAGTTCAAAAGGCTGTTAAAGAAATCAAGGAGAAAGTCAAAGATATCCTGGTCATTACTGATGTATGCCTTTGCGAATTCACTTCGCACGGCCACTGCGGCGTATTCAAGAAGTCAAAATCTTACAGCCCAAAAGGCCCTTGCAATATTGACAACGATGCGACTATAGAGTTGTTAGCAAAGGCCGCGGTTTCACACGCGCAGGCAGGCGCTGATATGGTTGCTCCTTCAGCTATGATGGACGGACAGGTAAAATCTATCCGCTCGATGCTGGATGCTTCTGGTTTTTTAAACACTGTGATAATGGCTTACAGTGCAAAATATTCATCAAGCTTTTACGGGCCGTTCAGGCAGGCAGCAGCATCAGCTCCGAAATTCGGAGACAGAAAATCCTATCAGATGGATGCTACTAATTCAGATGAGGCAATGAGGGAGATAGCCTTAGATATTCAGGAAGGCGCTGATATAGTGATGGTAAAGCCCGCGCTTTCTTATCTGGATATAATAACAAGGGCAAAGCAGGAATTTAACATACCTGTAGCCGCGTATAATGTAAGCGGAGAATTTGCCATGGTAAAAGCAGCCGGAAAGCTGGGCTGGCTTGACGAGGAGCGCGCTGTTTTGGAGATACTGACTTCGATCAGGCGCGCTGGCGCAGATATCATAATCAGCTACCACGCAAAAGAAATCGCCGGCAAATTAAAATAATTGATAATTTCTTTTGGTTTATCTAAGAAATTATCAAATTATTGTTAATTTTAGGGTTTTGCTTGGAGCGTGCATTAGAAAATTTTTGGCAAGAGTCTGCAAGGGGTTACGACGAGCGGGAGCACGAATAACCCGCGTTAGCCTACTGGCGGAAGCGAGGAGTAAACCGCAGCAGACGGCAAAAATTTTCAGCACGCGGAAAGCAAAATCCTAAAATAAAGGTGAGTTTTATAAATTATGATTATTTCGTGGAATACGACAAAGGCGTGCAATCTGAAGTGCGAGCACTGCTACCGCGATGCCGGAGGCAAGGACCCCAACGAGCTGAATACGCAGGAGGGCAAAAACCTTCTTTCCGAGATCGCAAAGGCCGGCTTTAAGATCATCATCTTAAGCGGCGGCGAGCCGCTTATGAGAAAAGACATCTATGAACTCATCTCTCATTCCGCATCATTGGGTATGAGGCCGGTGCTTGGCACAAACGGCACGCTGATCACAGCAGAGATAGTAAAGAAGTTAAAGCAGGCAGGCCTTGCAAGGGCAGGCATAAGTTTAGACAGCAAGGATTACAGGATACATGATGATTTCAGGAAGCAAAAAGGCGCGTGGGAATCAACAATAAACGCCATGAGGCTCTGCAGACAGGAAAGCCTTGATTTTCAGGTGCACACGACAGTCACAAAAAGAAATTATAAGGAAATAATCGATATAACAGATTTTGTCACTGAGCTCGGAGCAAAGGCGCATCACATATTTTTTCTTATCCCGACAGGAAGAGGAAAAGATATCAGCGATGTGTTTATAACAGGCCGGGAGATAGAGGAAGTCCTTAAGAAAGTGCTGAATAAGCAAAAAGAGGCTAAGATAGAGTTGAAACCTGTCTGCGCTCCCCAGTTCATTCCAATGGCAAAGAAGATGGGCCTGCCCTTGCGTTTTCAGCGGGGCTGCCTTGCAGGGACCGGATATTGCTGTATCCTGCCAAACGGCGAAGTGCATCCTTGCCCTTATCTGCCGATAAAGGTCGGCAATGTCAGAGATGAAAAATTCAGCTCGATCTGGGACAATAGCGACGTCTTTTTAAAGTTAAGAAGTCTCAAATATTCCGGAAGCTGCGCTACTTGCGCAAATAACAGTTCCTGCGGAGGCTGCCGGGCAAGGGCTTTTTATTATTCCGGAGATTATATGGGAGAGGACCCTGACTGCCCTTTGTTAAAAAAATATGCTAAACCAGAAAGACAGGCTGCTTCTTAAAGAGCTTCAGAATAATTTCCCGGTTTCAGAAAGGCCGTACTTCGAGATTGGAAGAAGACTGGGGTTATCCGAGCCCGAAGTAATAAGAAAGCTTAAAAAATTTAAAAAAAACGGGCTTTTGAGGTATGTCGGAGCGATCTTTGACACAAAAAAACTAAGGCTTAAGTCAAGCCTTGTGGCGATGGCTGTGCCAAAAGCAAGGCTTGCGCAGGTGACAAAAATAATAAATTCTCATCCAGAGGTCAGCCATAATTATTTAAGGGATGACATATTTAACGTATGGTTCACGGTATCAGCAGGCTCGAAGCAGCGGTTAAAAAATATAATCAGTCAGATCAAAAAAAATACCAAAATAGCCAAAACCCTGGATCTCGCGACTAAAAAAGTCTTTAAGATAGACGCAAGGTTCAAAATTCCGGATGAAAACCGATAAAAAATTAATCCTGGAACTAAGCAGACCATTTGCATTATCTCCGAGGCCGTTCAGGCTCATTGCACAGAGGCTAGGGATGAAAGAATCGGATATACTCTCTTCTATTGACAGCTACAGGAAAAAAGGCATAATCCGCAGATTCGGGGCTGTATTTGCCCACAAGAACATCGGCCTTAAGACCAATGCCCTTGTCGCATGGAAGGTGCAGCCTGATAAAATCAGTTCTGTAGCGAAGATTCTTTCAGGCTCGCCGCATATAACACACTGTTATTTAAGAAATACTTGCACAAGGTGGCCTTATAATCTCTACTCGATGGTCCACGCCTCTGACAGGAAAATGTGCCTGGGCATAATCAAGAATATAGCTGCAAAGACCAGAACAAAAGATTTTAAAGTCCTGTATACTCTTCAGGAGCTGAAGAAAACAAAACAAAATTTAGCAGGAGCGTTAAAATGAATGAGAGAAGAAAATATCGCAGGGCCAATTTTTCCATCAAACTTATTTATAAGGTCATGGGCATAAAAGGCGAGGTGCCGCTTAAAAGTATTGACATAGGAGGCGGAGGGATAAAGATCCGTTTGAAAGGGCCCATAAAAGTCGGAACACAAATAGAACTGGGCATGAATCTGCCTAAGAACGGGGATCTGTTTTTTGCGCTGGGCAGGATCGCATGGCAGGCAAAGACGGCAAAAAAAGATATCGCCGGCAAATATCTTTACGAGACCGGGATCGAATTTTTAAAGCTGGACGTCATCCATAGGACAAAGATGATCGGCCAGGTGTATGAACAATTAAAAGAGGGAAAAAGTGAAGTTTGATATTTCAAAAAGATTATTTAAAGAAGCAAAGAAATACCTCGTAGGAGGCGTAAACAGCCCTGTGCGCGCATTCAGGGCAGTCGGAGGAGAACCGGTTTTTATTAAAAGGGCCAAAGGCTCAAAAGTATTCGATGAGGACGGAAACAGATTCATAGATTACGTGATGAGCTGGGGCGCGCTGATCCTAGGCCACAGCGATCAGGGAGTTTTAAAGGCTGTCAAAAATGCTCTTGATTCGGGCACCAGCTTCGGTGCTTCAACCGAAAAGGAAATAGAGCTCGCAAAGATCATAGCAGATGCCGTGCCGTCGATAGGGCTTGTCCGGCTTGTGAATTCCGGCACAGAGGCTACGATGAGCGCGATACGCCTGGCGCGCGGATATACCGGTAAAAACAAGATAATCAAATTCGAAGGCTGCTATCACGGCCATTCAGACAGCCTGCTGGTCAAGGCTGGTTCAGGCGCTGCGACTTTTGGCGTTGCTGACAGCGCTGGGGTGACTGAAGGCATAAGCCGCGACACTTTAGTATGCCCTTATAATGATACTGATACGGTAAGCAAGCTTATAAATCAAAGACACAAAGAGATCGCCTGCGTTATCGTAGAGCCTGTTGCCGCAAATATGGGAGTGGTCATTCCGGGAACAGGTTTTCTTCTGGCATTGAGGGAACTGACAGCAAAACACAACATAGTCCTGATCTTCGATGAGGTGATATGCGGTTTCAGGTTTTGCTACGGCTCAGTCTCGGCGCTTTTGGGGATAAACCCAGATCTTGTCTGTTTGGGTAAAGTCATCGGAGGAGGATTGCCTCTTGCTGCATACGGCGGCAAAAGGGAAATAATGGAGAAGGTCAGCCCTCTCGGGCCTGTGTATCAGGCAGGCACGTTATCAGGAAATCCTATTGCGGTTACAGCAGGCATAGCGACCCTAAAAATGCTCTTAAATTCAGATTATGTAAAACTCAATCAGAAAACCGCAGAGTTATGCGATGCAATGGAAGAGATCCTGAAAATAAATAAACTGAAATTTTCCGTTAATCTGGCAGGTTCTATATTCACGCTCTTTTTTACCGATAAAAAGGTATATGATTTTGCAACTGCAAAGAAATCGGATACTAAAAAATACGCGAAATTCTTCCGTTCTATGCTAAGGCAAGGCATAAACTTGCCTCCGTCTCAGTTTGAGGCGAATTTTATGTCCTTCGCGCATACTGACGAAGATATACACTATACTTTGAAGGCATTCGCAAAGGCTTTGAAGCCGTTAAAATAAAAAGCAGGGGTCAGATATAAGGAGATAAGATGGGGTTTTTAAAACTCGATGAAAATAAAACATGGAAATTCATAGGTTCTGTGCGCGTTGCCCTGGCATTGTTTGTCGTTATCATAGTCGTATCTTTTATCGGAGCGGTCCTTCCTGAAAAATACCAGCCAGGCATATATTACAGCTGGTGGTTCATATTTATCCTTGGCCTTTTCTGTTTTAATCTTTTAGTCTGCAGTTTCAGCAGGATAGTCTTTAACCGAAAAAGATTTTATTCGACTGTTACGCATATTTCGGTCCTTGTGATAATGGCAGGAGCGCTTATAAGCTTTATTGCGTCAGAGAGGGGGGTTATTGAGTTTGAAGAAGGCCAGTCTCAGGACAGCTTTATTTCCGATAAAGGCAGTGTCTCTCTGGGTTTTAAAGTTTTGCTTGAGGATTTCAGTCTAAAATGGTACTCACCGGAAAGTTATAAAATAAGGCTTAAGGTGGTGGATAAAAATATAATAAAAAGTTACAGCGCCATGCAGGATAAGGAATATAATATCCCGGGCACAGGTTATCGCTTCTCTGTCATAAAGTATTTCCCCGATTTTGCCATGGATGAGAATAATCATCCCGTCAATAACTCGGAAGAGCCGAACAATCCGGCGGTATTGATCAGGATAAGCTCTGACAAATCAAGCGAAGAGCGCTGGGTGTTTACGGTGCATCCTAAAATGTCGTTCGGAAAGGATCAGAATATAAAATTCATATTCGACTGGCAGCCTATGATAAAGGAGTTTGCAAGCAAAGTAAAATTCATAGATGCCGATAAAGAGAAATCAAGCGTAATAAAGGTGAATTATCCGGCTCAATATAAAGGCTACAGCTTTTATCAGACAGGATACGATAAGGATAAACCCGGCTGGACAGCTCTTGAGGTCGTAAGGGACCCGGGAGTGCCCGTAGTATTTATTGGTTTTGTTTTTCTTAATATAGGTATAATCGCTATCTATCTGCAAAGGCTGAATCTAAAAAAGAAGGGGCCAAATAATGCAGTTTAATATCCTACATATTACTTTTGGATTTTATGTTTTTAGCGCTTTGTCTTTTCTGGCTGGCTCTTTGTCCAAGGTAAAAGCCCTGGCCGCTTTTGGAAGAGGTTTATTGAAAGCAGGTTTTCTAATGCACAGCGTTTTAATAGGGCTTCGCTGGCATGCTGCAGGCAGGCCGCCTTTTGCGAATATGTATGAGGCGATGGTGCTTCTTGGCTGGGCGATAGTTTTTGTTTATATAATATTTGATTTTATTTATAAAGCAAAAATACTTGCAATACCTGTAAATATACTGGTAGTTTTGATTATGCTTTCGGTCTTGCCGGCAGACAGCTCGATAAAACCTCTTATGCCTGCTTTGCAGAGCAAATGGATAAGCATACATGTCATCACATATTTTATAGGTTACGGCGCTATCAGCATCGCGTTTTTCATGAGTATAATATTTCTTAAGAGGCTGAAAAAAATAGCTGTAAACGACCCCACGATGGTTTCTCTTGATAAATTGATCTATCATCTGATAATATTCGGTTTCCCTTTTCTTACGATAGGCATGACTACAGGCTCTACCTGGGCTAATGTCGCGTGGGGAAGCTACTGGTTCTGGGATCCTAAAGAAACATGTTCCCTTATCACCTGGCTTGTCTATGCGGTTTATCTGCACCTTCGCATCTTAAGGGGTTGGAACAATAAAAAGGGCGCATGGCTGTCTATCCTCGGATTCATAGCTACTCTTTTTACCTTCGTCGGCGTAAATTACATCCTTCCCGGCCTTCACAGCTACTCCTAGGGGACGTCCCTCTTTAAAATTACCCTCTAAGCCCCAGTAGCTTACAACACCTCCAAAATTTTTTTATTGACACGAATATTTTTTATGCTACAATTTTAAAAATCATAGCACTAAGGAGGGATACTTATGTCCGGGCTTACGAGGTTCGGGGTTTCGCTGGAAAAGGGTCTTCTTGAAAAATGGGACGGCCTTTTAAGAAAAAAAGGCTACTCCAACCGCTCAGAGGCGCTTCGGGACCTGATCCGCGCTGAATTGGTGAAAAAAGAGTGGGCTTCTAAGAATGAGGTTGTCGGCGCAATCACCCTGATCTACGATCATCATAAAAGGGAACTGGTCAATATGCTGACTAATCTGCAGCATGATTTTACCGGCCTCATTTTTGCCAGCCAGCACATCCATATCGACCATCATAATTGCATGGAGATCATCGCGGTTAAAGGCGCTCCCCATAAAATCGAAGAGCTTTCGGATAAAATGCGCGGCACAAAAGGCGTAAAATACGGCGCCCTTAGTATGGCTACGACAGGCAGGGATCTTGAATAATATTCTAAAAAAGGATATCTATGCACATACCTGACGGGTATTTAGGCCCTCTGACAAGCGGTTTTTTTTACCTTGCCATGATCCCTATCTGGGCAGCAGCTTCCAGGATCGTAAAGAAGACTTTAAAAGCAAGGCAGGTGCCGCTTCTTGCGGTTGCTGCGGCTTTCAGCTTTGTGATAATGATGTTTAACATACCTATTCCGGCAGGGACTACCGGACATGCTGTGGGAGGCGCTTTGGCGGCAATACTCTTAGGGCCATGGGCTGGCTGTATCGCGATAACAGTGGCTCTGGTAGTGCAGGCGCTTTTGTTCGGAGACGGCGGCATTACTGCAATAGGCGCCAATTGTTTTAACATGGCGTTTGTCATGCCTTTTACAAGTTACTACACATATAAATTTATCAGCCATAAATCGCCTCTGGGTTCCAGAAGAAGGATTGTTGCCGCAGGGATATCGGGTTATATGGGCCTTAATGCCGCTGCATTTTTTACCGCGGTAGAATTCGGATTGCAGCCGATGCTTTATAAAAGCGCTGAAGGAAGGGCTCTTTATTGCCCTTATGGTCTGAATGTCGCTATCCCGGTAATGGCAGGGGAACACCTGTTAATATTCGGCTGGATAGAGGCCATCGTTACAGCCCTTGTCATTAAGTATTTAGAGAAACATAATCCACAACTTTTCATGGAATACGGACATAGACAATGAGACCCATAACAAAATTATGGATTGCAATAGCGATCCTGGCGATCCTTTCTCCCATAGGGCTCATGTTGCCTGAAATTTTTAAAGCAGGATCTGCCTGGGGGGAATGGGGGATTGATGAAATAAAGGAACTGGCAGGCTATATCCCAGATGGGATTTCCAGGCTTTCGAATATCAAGACAGCATTGATGCCGGATTACTCTTTAAGAGGATGGGAAGGCAAAGGGCTGTTGCATCAAAGCATCGCATATATAATATCGGGTTTTTTAGGAGCAGCATTAGTCGCCGTAATAATATTATTGATAGGCAAAAAATTGTCCTCTAAAAAATGAGTCTTTTTAAAAAAAATAATTTTCTGGAACGTTCCATTATCGAGGGCCTTTCATTTTTAAAAGACGCGATTCTATCGCAAGAATACTCCAAAAGCCAGGGCTTTCTGCAGTCGCTTGACCCCCGCTTAAAAACAGTTTCGTTTCTGTTGTTTATCGTCTCGGTAATGATTTTAAGAGATATAACTCCTCTTTTGTATATGTACGGGCTCTGTCTTTTTCTTGCTTATGCTTCGGGCATCCGCCTGTTTTTTTTCTTAAAAAGGACTTGGGTGTTTATCCCGTTATTTTCCCTCTTTATAGCGATACCGGCATTGTTCAATTTTTTCAGTCCGGGAGAGGCCCTTTTTTATTTCAAGGTTTTCGGGGCAAGGCTGATCGTAACAAAAGAAGGGCTTCTTGCAGCTTCCCTTTTTTGCTTGCGCGTAGTCACTTCTGTATCGCTTGTCATTTTACTTTCATTGACCACAAGCCACTCAAGCCTGCTTAAAACATTGCGTACGTTAGGGGTTCCTCAGATTTTCGTCCTGACGATTTCGATGTGTTACAGGTACATTTATCTTTTTGTGGAGATCATACAGGATACTTACCTTGCCGTCAAAAGCCGCGTTGGAACGGCAATAGATTACAAAAAAGGACAGGGTATGGTCGCGGCAAATATAGCCAATCTCTGGCAGAGGTCTGTTCAGCTTAACGAACAGGTCTATCAGGCTATGCTGTCGCGGGGGTATGCGGGCGAGCCTAAACTTGCGCATGGTTTCAAGGCAAGAACAATCGACTGGATATGGCTTTCGGTATCGATTTTCATATTCGCGGGAATTTTTTTGAGGATTTATGTTTTAAAAATGTGAAGATGATGGAAGACACAATATTTAAATTAACTGACGTCAGATTTTCCTATCTTGGCAAGTATCCGGCGCTTTGCGGCATAAATATGGATATCAGACAAGGAGAGAAGATCTGCGTAATCGGCGCAAACGGCACAGGCAAATCAACCCTGTTGCAGATGCTTGACGGCCTTGTTTTTCCTGATGAAGGAAGGATCTTTGCCTTCGGAAAGGAGTTGAGCGAAGAGCGTTTTAATAACCTGGATTTCTCAAGGGCCTTCCGCAAAAAAGTGGGACTTGTTTTCCAGAATCCGGATATCCAACTTTTCTGCCCGACTGTAAAAGAGGATATTGCTTTCGGCCCGCTGCAATTAGGCGTGAAAGAGAGCGAGATCCGGAAAAAAATGGATGAGATCATTGCCCTGCTTGATATAGGCCATCTCCTCGACAGGAGCCCCCATCAGTTAAGTATAGGAGAAAAACGCAAAGTAGCAATAGCTTCGACCCTGGCCATAGACCCCCAAGTCCTGATCTTCGACGAGCCGACTGCAGGGCTTGACCCGCAGACTACAAGGCATATCATCGACTTCATCATGCAGGCAAATGAATCCGGCAAGACGATCGTAACCGCCACGCACGACCTGCATATCGTAGAGGAGATAGCGGATGAAGTATATGTTTTCGGAAATGAGAAAAAAATAGTTAGACACGGCCCGACCGCAGAACTCCTTGCAGATGTCAATTTCTTAAAAGAGCATAACCTCATCCACCTGCACAGCCACAGCCACAAGGGCAAGGTCCATACCCACGCCCATAAACATTTAGAGCACCACCGCTAGAGGATTTTCTTCCATTCCGGGATTGTCCAAGCTCTACAATCCCGGAATTGAAATTGGTTAACAGATGCGTGGCAGTTGTTCGCCGGAGAGCATGTCGATTATGCGGCTGGAACCTATGGAGGTATTAAGCAGAACAATCGGATTGTTTTTAGCGGTAACCCTGCCGATAACTTTCGAGTTTTTCCCGAGCTTATGTTTTTTCATGCAGGATAATATCTTCTTTGCGTCTTTGTTTTTTGCAAAGACAAGGACTTTGCCTTCATTAGCCATATACAAAGGGTCTATCCCAAGGATCTCGCAGAATCCTTTTACCTCTTCTGTAATAGGAAGGCTGTCTTCTTCTATCTGTATCTCTGAATTTGATTGTATGGCTATTTCATTAAGAGTTGTGGCAACGCCTCCGCGCGTAGGGTCCCGCATCACGTGAATATTGCCGGAAGCCCTTAAAATGTTTTCAATAAGGCCGTTCAAACAGGCGCAATCGCTTTTTATCGAAGTCTTTAATTTATAATCTTGCCTCCCGGACATCACTGCTGCGCCGTGCTCTCCTATAAAGCCGTTTATTATGATCACATCCCCGACCCGGGCGTTACCGGCGCTTATATCGATGTCATTCGGTATCAGACCGATGCCTGAAGTGTTGATAAAAATATTGTCGCAGGCGCCTTTCTCAACGACTTTAAAATCTCCGCCCACTATTTTTACCCCCGAGGCTTTTGCGGTTTTTGCCATTGACTTGACTAATTTTTGTAAAACCGCGGTCTCAAATCCTTCTTCGACAATGCAGGAGGCTGTAAGATAAAGCGGTTTTGCTCCCATCACAGCCAAATCGTTTACAGTGCCGCATATTGAAAGTTTTCCTATATCAGCTCCTGGAAAGAAGATAGGTTTTACCACGAATGAATCAGTGGTAAATGCGAGTTTACCTTTTAATTTAAATACCGCAGCGTCTTCAGCCTTATCCAGAATAGGATTGGAAAAATTAGGGTAAATCAGTTCATTTAACAGCCTGTGGCTGAGTTTTCCTCCGCTTCCGTGAGCAAGCAATATTTTTTCTTCCATATTAACGATTATATTTATACCACGCCGCGCATGTGCCTTCCGATGACACCATGCAAGGTCCGAAAGGGTTTTCAGGGGTGCATACTTTCGAGAAAAGTTTACAATCCAAAGGTTTTTTTAAGCCCCTTAATACCTCTGCGCACATGCAGTTTTTAGGCTCTCTTGACGGGATATTTTTGAGCGAAAACCTTGATTTTGCTTCCATGGCCGAATAAAGATCATTAAGTTTAAGCCCGCTCTTAGGGATCGTTCCCAGCCCGCGCCACTTGGCATCCGATTCGGTAAAGACGGCATTTAACATCTTTTGAGCCAGAGGATTTCCTTCGGGCCGGACTGCGCGGCTGTATTGTATTTCCACTTCTGCTTTTTTTTCTTTTATCTGTTTTAAAAGCATAAGAATGGTTTCCAGAATATCTGTCGGTTCAAAACCGGAGATAACGCAGGGTATTTTAAAATCTCTGCCTATGGATTCATACGCTTTCGACCCTGTGATCGCAGAGACATGGCCCGGACAGATAAAGCCGTCGATCCTGATCTCTTTTTTTGCAAGCAATGCCTCCATCGCAGGAGGGATGAGCTTGTGACAGCAGTAAATCGAGAAATTTTTTATATTTTTTTCTTTTGCGTCGCTGACAATCGATGCAACGGCAGGGGAGGTAGTCTCAAATCCTACGGCGAGAAAGACGGTTTCCCTGCCTCTGTTTTTTTCGGCGATTTCAAGGCAATCCATTGGGCTATAGACAATCCTGATATCGCATCCGTTTGCGCGCTCTTTTTCGAGCGAACTTTTTGTGCCCGGGACTTTGAGCATATCCCCGAATGTAGTAACAATGACATTTTTTTTCTTTGAAAGCTCAAGCATGCTGTCGATATCAGCCTGGGAGCTCACGCATACAGGACAACCCGGCCCGGATATTAGATTGATATTTTCCGGAAGAATCTGCTTTATGCCTGAGCGGAAAATAGCCATTGTATGCGTTCCGCAGACTTCCATCAGGTTGAACTGTCTGTCGGAATATTTTTTTATCCTGGTAGCCAGGTCCTTTACTATTGTCTTGTCGCGGAATTCGTCAATGTACTTCATCAATCCTGATCGTAATAAACGTCTTTTAAAATTTTTAATGTCTCTTTGGCCTGTTGTTCGTCTATTTTTTCGATGGCAAAACCGGCGTGCAAAAGCACATAATCTCCGGGTTTTACGTTTTCCAGAAACCTCACGTCAGCATCCCGCTTTACTCCGGCCATGTCGACTTCAGCAAGGTTTCCTTTGATTTTTATGACCTTTACAGGTATGGCTAAGCACATATTTCGTTGGCTATTGCTGCCTGTCCCAGGGAAACAGCTCCGTCGTTGGTAGGCAGAAGTTCGTTATAATAAAGTTCGAAACCAGATTTTCTCAAAAGGCCGGCAAGCATCTCCAGCAGCAGCTTATTCTGGAATACGCCCCCTGAGAGACAGACTATGTTAATACTTGTTTTTTCTCTGAGTATCACGCAAACGTCTTTTGCCATGGCTGCTACGCTGTTATGGAACTTGCGCGCAATATCCTTGATGGCTGCGCCCCTTTCCAAATCAAACACAATCCCCGAGATGACCTCAATGCTATCTATGACAAATCCGTTTCCGGTTTCTTTGATCAGGAACCTGTATGATTTCTCGGTCTTTGACTTTTCAGCAAACATCTGCAGTCTTATTGCTGCCTGGGCTTCGTAGGTTATTATATCACAGATCCCTAAAATCGAGCTTACTGCGTCAAATAATCTGCCTGCGCTTGAAGTAAGAACAGGGTTGATCGAGCAAGCCTTTATTATGTCTTCAACTTTGCCCCTGTATTTTTTAATAAAATCTATTTTCAGTTTGTAGATGTCTCTGCCGAAAGTCTTGTCCAGGAAACTGATCGCCATCCTGTAGGGTTCCTGCGTTGCCTTGTCAGCTCCTGGCATAGCCACGTATTCGAGGTGCGAAACACGTTTAAAATCTTCAAGCCTTCCTGCAAAAAATTCTCCTCCCCATATCTTTCCGTCGCTGCCATAGCCTATCCCGTCAAAACATACGCCTATGACCTTTTCTTTTATCCTGTGTTCAGCGATGACGCTTGCAAGATGCGCCTCGTGATGCTGCACAGCGATAAGCTTTAAGGACTTGTTTTTTTCTTTTAATCCCTGAGCATACTTTGTGGAGAGGTAATCCGGATGCAGATCATAAGCGATAATCCTTAAGTTTACGGAAAAGAGTTCAGAGAGCCGCTTTACCGCTTCTTTAAAAAAAAGAAAAGTCTCATAGGTCTTTAAGTCGCCTATATACTGGCTTAAAAAAGCAAACCTGTTTTTAGAGAGGCAGAAGGTGTTTTTTAATTCAGCTCCGCAGGCTAAAATGGATTTCATTTTGCAGTCCACAAGAAAAGGGAAGGGAGAATATCCTCTTGCGCGGCGCAGGACAGCTGCTTTATTGTCTATTGCCTGGACGATCGAATCATCGCAGCGGTTATAAATATCCCGGTCATTTATAAGGAAATAATCGCATATGGTCGAGAGGTTCCTGAGAGCGCTTTTGTTGTCTGTTTCTATCGGTTCATCCGCTATATTGCCGCTTGTCATGACAAGGTATTTTATGGGTCTATTGCCGGAAAGTTCACGAGAAAACAGAAGATAGTGTAAAGGGGTATAAGCGAGCATTATCCCCAGATAATTATTGTCCGGGGCAAGCCCCTGGATTTGTCCCGAGGCGATTTTTTTCTCAAGCAGAACGATCGGCCTTTCAGGCCCGGTCAGCATCTCTTTTTCAAGCCCCGAGACAATGCACAACTTTTCTATTGAAGCAAGCCCGCCTGCCATAACAGCAAATGGCTTAGAAGGGCGGTTTTTTAGCCTGCGCAATTCTTTGACAGACGAAAGGTTCATCGCATCGCAGGCAATGTGGAAGCCGCCGACCCCCTTGATAGCGACAATAGCGCCCTTTTTTAAAAGAGAGATCGTTTGAGAGACGGCCTCGGTTTTGACTGAGATTATCCTGTTATTTTTTAAAAGACGCACCTGGGGGCCGCATTCAGGGCAGCAATCCGGCTGCGCATGATAGCGCCTGTCGTAAATATCCTGATATTCTTTTTTGCAGGACAGGCACATCCTAAAACCTTTCATCGTGGTAAATGGTCTGTCGTATGGAATATCTTTGATGATCGAGAAGCGCGGGCCGCAGTTTGTGCAGTTGATAAAGGGATAAAGATAGCGCCTGTCAATTGGCGAGAACAACTCTTTTAAACAGTTATCGCAGACGCTTATGTCAGGGCTTACCAGGGTCGAGATCTGCTGTGTCTTTTTACTTTCGCGGATTTTGAAACCTTTATAACCTCTTGGCAGGGCAGATTCAATCCTCTTTTTTGTTATTCTGGCAAGGGGAGGGAGCTGTGTTTTGAGCCCTATGTCTAATGCCTCAATAGCTTTTTTTGAGCCCTCGACGAAGATCTCTACTCCCGAAGAGGTGTTTAAGACATACCCTGAAAGTCCCATAATATTGCAGAGCCGATGCACAAAAGGCCTGAAACCAACTCCCTGCACAACACCTTCCAATAAGATTTTGACTGCCTTATGCATAACTCTTTAAGCTCGATTCAGTTATATGACAAATAAGTAAGGGTAAAAGGTCTTTAGCAGCTTACAAGAGACTTAAAAGAAGAGCCTGACTAAGTCTTTACGTTAGGATTTTAGCACAAAACCCTGATATTGCCACTAATATTTCCAACTTGTTGATTATAAAAGGGATTACAAAAAATTCTTGACAACGGAATCAATCTGTGTTAAAAATAAACTCAATTGAGGGGGGGGTGTAATAAACTAAAAAAAGGGTCAGAATGACTTGGAAAACAAGAAGTTCCAATACTTTTCTTTTTCCTTGAAGCTGAGCGAAACTCGGCTTTTTTTATTTATAAATAGATTTTAAAAAGGAGGTAGTTGATGGAACTAACAAGGCGAGAATTTTTAAAGATCTGTAGTGCTTCTGCGGTCGGAGCGGGTCTCTCTCAGATGTACATACCTGAATTGGTCCAGGCAATGGAGGAAGCAGCTGCCAAGAAACCTCCGGTTATCTGGCTTCAGGGAGCAAACTGCACGGGTTGCGTTGTATCCTTAATAAACACCGCGCATCCCACTATTTCCGAGGTTTTGCTTAAGATCATCAGTCTTGAATATCAATCAAACATTATGGCTGCAGCAGGCGAACTGGCGTTTTCGCACATGGAAATGATCGCGGAAAGAGCTAAAGGCGAATTCTTTATTTTAATGGAAGGAGCGGTCCCGACTAAAGACAACGGGATTTACTGTACGGTGGGAGAAAGAAATGGCAAGGAAGTATCGGTTCTTGAACTTCTGAATGAAATCGGCCCGAAGGCAAAGGCAATTGTTGCAGTGGGTGATTGTGCGGCATTCGGCGGAATCCCTGCGGGAAAACCCAACCCGACAGGCTGCAAGCCTGTTTCAGAAATAGTCAAGGGCGTGCCTATCATAAATATACAGGGGTGCCCTCCGCATCCGGATTGGGTGCTGGGTACAATAGTTCATGTCCTTCTTTTCGGTCTGCCTGAGCTGGACGATAAGGCAAGGCCGAAGTTATTTTTCGGAGAGACTGTCCATCAGAACTGTCCGAACTACTCGTATTTCCAGGAAGGGAAAATGGCCAAGAAATTCGGAGATAAAGGCTGTCTTATAGAGTTAGGCTGCAAAGGCCCGATGGCAATGTCAGATTGCCCTTTAAGAAAATGGAACAGCGGAGTCAACTGGTGTATCGGCGTGGGTTCGCCATGCATCGGCTGCTCAAGCGATACGTTCCCGGACGGCATGTCTCCGTTCTATTCAGCGCTTCCGCAAGACAAAAGGCCAAAGAAGGATAGCGAGATAGTTTAATCAATTCTACGTGGCAGCGGCGCTAAAACAGAATTGCGCCGGGGTCGCGTCTCTACGCAAGGAGGTTTTGATGGCAACTACAAAAATAGTAATCGATCCTGTAACAAGAATAGAAGGGCATCTTAAGATCACCTGCGAAGTCGACAACGGCAAGATCACCGATGCCTATAGCTCGGGTACTCTTTGGCGCGGCATAGAGGTGATCCTTAAAGGAAGGGACCCCAGGGACGCAGGCCAGATAACGCAGAGGATCTGCGGCGTCTGCCCTATGGCTCATGGGACTGCATCCATACTTTGTCTTGACGACGCCTTCAAAGTGACAGTCCCGGATAACGGCAGAATCATCCGTAACCTTCTGCTCGGATCAAATCATCTGCAATCTCATATTTTGCATTTCTATCACCTGGCAGCTTTGGACTATGTAACCGGGCCTGATGTGGCTCCGTTTGTGCCCAGGTACAAAGGCGACTATCGCCTTCCCAAAAAACTTAACGACCAGTACGTCGCGCATTATCTTCAGGCACTCGAGATGCGTAAAAAAGCGCACGAAATGCTTGCTGTATTCGGCGGCAAGATGCCTCCTCAGATAACCATGGTGGTCGGCGGCGTAACCGTGACCCCTTCAGTGGATAAGATGGCGTCGTTCCTCTGGCGTCTAAGAGAAATCGCGGCATTCGTCAATGACGTTTATATCCCCGATGTAATGGGAGTCGCTGAAGTCTATTCCGACTACAAGAATATCGGCAAAGGATGCGGCAACCTGCTTTCTTACGGCGCATTCCCGCAGGATTCCGCAGGTAAGGAAAAACTTTTCAAGTCCGGCAGATATACTAAGGAAAGAGTCTTATCGTTTGATCCCAACAAGATAACCGAGGACGTAAAATATTCCTGGTATAAGGACGGGACATCCGGGAAAAAACCTTCGGAAGGCATTACTGAGCCTGAAGCAGAAAAAGCAAGCGGATATACGTGGCTGAAAGCCCCCCGTTACGAAGGCCAGCCTTATGAAGTCGGTCCTTTAGCCCGCATGTGGGTAAACGGCGATTATCGCCAGGGCATTTCGGTCATCGACCGCCATGCAGCAAGAGCTCTCGAAGCAAAGAAACTCGCCGAGGTAATGGAGGGTTGGCTTTTGCAGTTAAAACCAGGCCAGCCCGCTTATGCCGAAACAAAAGTCCCGGATTCAGGAGAGGGAATGGGATTGACGGAAGGTGCGCGAGGCGCGCTTGGCCATTGGATAAAGATCTCAGGCAAAAAGATAGAAAATTATCAGGCAGTCGTTCCTACGACGTGGAATGCAGGTCCCCGAGATGATAAAGGCGTGCGCGGCCCTATTGAAGAAGCACTCGTAGGTACGCCCATAGTGGACGAAGACAATCCTCTTGAAATCGTAAGGATTATACGGTCTTTTGACCCTTGTATCGCCTGCGCAGTCCATCTGATAAAGCCTAGCGGCGAGATGAAGAGATTCCGCGTAGTATAACTTGTGATGAAAAGGATAATAGGCTGCGGGAATCTTCTATTGAAGGACGAAGGCGTCGGGATTCACCTGATAGAATTTCTTAAAAAAGATAAACTGCCCGAAGACGTAGAGTTGATCGACGGAGCAACCGCGGGTTTTGACCTTTTGCCTTATTTTGAAGACGCTGAAAAAATCGTCATCGTAGACGCAATAAGGGCAGAAGGCCCTCCTGGAGAGATTTACAAGTTTACCCCAAAAGATTTTGATACCGATCATACCCTTAAAGCCTCACTTCACGATATTACTTTAGATGAAGTTTTTAAAATTGCAGGGAAACTGGGAATGCTTCCTCCTATTACGATTTTTGGGGTTCAGCCAAAAGATATTACATGGGGAATGGAGTTGTCGCAGGAAATAGGAAAGATTTTGCCCAGACTCGCTCAACTGGTAAAGGAGGAAATAAAAAATGCATGAAGTGGGTGTTGCCAGAGAAATGCTCAAGCTTGCCCTGGAGAAAGCTCAGGGAAGGAAAATAAAGAACATTACGTTTGAATTGGCTGAAGACGGCCACACCACCCCTGAGTCATTAAAGGAAGCTTTTGGCCTTGTCGCCAAAGGCACGGTTGCTGAAAATGCGAGTCTTCAGGTCATTAAAATAAAGGATTTTGATTCCAGGATCCTTGAGCTTGAAGTCGAGGAATAAAACAGTCATAGAGAGCTGCCCGCTGCAGATTTACCCGCGTTGAGTAAAAAGTGCTTGACAAACAGCCTAATGTTTTGTATCCTAAGTAATAGCAAAATCTTAAAAAGATTTTGTCATACGAATACCCTAAAGAAAAAAAGGAGGTGTTGCATGAGGAAAGGCGCAATTTTAGCAGTTGTAATATCCTTTGTGCTGATGACCATAGGGTTGGTCGCCTTCCAGGTTTCCAAGGTCTCGGCCCAGGGCGGGTCGACCTATGTGGGAATGGACAAGTGCAAGGGATGCCATGCCAAAGAAATGAAGGATTTTGAGGCAAGAAAATTTTCAAAGGCATGGTCAGTGTTGGTGATGCGCGGAAAATCAAAGGACCCGGAATGCCTTAAATGCCACGTAACCGGTTTTGGTCAGCCTACAGGCTTTGTATCCGAGGAAACGACTCCGCACCTGAAATATAAACAGTGCGAAGCTTGCCACGGACCTGGAAGTGCACATGCCAGCAACCCTGGAGATGTCGCTGTCAAAGAAAACATGAAGAAGTATGTCCGCGACAACGATGTTTGCATTGCTTGCCACTTTTGTATGAAGACCCACAAAGAAGCTGATTTCTAACAGGCTGTAAATAAAAATTTCTGTCTGGCTTCCTCCGGCTAAAATATTAGACCGGAGGAAGAAGACAGGAATTTATGGAAAATCGCCGTTTTTATTTTTTTATATAAAGTGGGTTGGTGCCCGTAAGGGAATCGAGGAGCGGTCTTTTAACAAAAAAATAGGAGGAAGCGATGCTAGAAGCCTTTAAAAGGTCCATAGGAACAAAACTGACCCTGTGGCTGAGTTTAGGCTTGGTCATTATCCTTGCATTTATCACTCTGTTGAACGTAATAACGCAGAATAAGACTTTGTTTAACCGGGAAAAGGACACTGCCGAGAAACTGTCAGATACTGTATTTACAGCTATCCGCTACCCGATGATGACAGGAGACCAGGACGTGATCCAGATGCAGTTTGACCAGTACAAAGACCTTAAAGGCATTACCGGAATGCATCTCTTAGATCAAACAGGCACTATAAAAAGAAGCACTGATAAGGCCCTTATAAATAAAAAGCTTGAGATGAAGATGATAGAAGATGGATTGAAGGGCCAAAAATATGAAAACCTGGATAAGGACCTGACAGGCACAAAAACAGTTTTTACTATAATCAGGCCTATAGCAAATGAAAAGACATGTTACGGCTGCCACGGTTCAAGCAAAGAATTTTTGGGTCTGCTAAGGATAGCCTTGGACTGGGACCCTATTGAGAAAGATATGGCATTGACTAAAAAGACAAATATCGGCCTTTCTTTAATCGGTGTGGTTCTTATGGGAAGTTTAGTTTTTCTGCTTTTAAGAGGCATGTTGACAAGGCCTGTCGGTATTTTAATAAAGGGTACCATACCAATAAGCGCCGGAGATCTTACCCAGAAGATCAATATTACTTCACAGGACGAGGTCGGAAGATTGGCTGAGGCATTCAACAAGATAATCAGTGCAATGCATCAGATAGTCTCTCAGGTGCGTTCAAGCTCGGATAAGGTGGCAAGTTCCGCGCAGGAAATGTCTTCTTCGGCCGAAGAAATGAACGCAACTACGCAGGAAGTGGCTACTGCGATCCAGAAAGTAAGCAAAGGCGCGACAACTCAGGCAGAACGCGCGGAAGAGACTTTTGAGACTATGGAGAAGACTTCCACAAGCATTAGGCAGATGGTAACAAGCGTTCAGACCGCAAGTCAGGCTGCAAGCCAGACAAGCTCCAAGGCAGAAAAAGGCGGAGTTTCAGCCAAAGAGGCAGTGGATAAGATCGAAAGGCTCGCAGCAACAGTAGGCGATACCGCAAAAGTCATACAGAACCTGGGACAGATGTCCCAGCAGATAGGAGAGATCACAGAAACGATCACTTCGATCGCAGACCAGACAAACCTACTTGCTCTTAACGCTGCAATCGAGGCTGCAAGGGCAGGCGAGGCAGGAAGGGGTTTTGCAGTAGTCGCCGAAGAGGTCCGAAAACTTGCCGAAGGTGCAGCTGAAGCAGTCCGTAAGATCGGAGGATTGATCAGGTCTATTCAAAACGAGACAAACCGCGCAGTTAACGCTATCGATGCAAGCTCTAAAGAGGTTCAGGAGGGCAAGATTCAGATTGCCAAAATTGCCGATGTTTTAAACGAGATTAATAAAGCTGCCCAGGAAGTTACTGGCATTGCCAACGAAGTAGCCTCTGCAGGACAGACAAGGGTTGTAGAAGTTGATAGGGTAGTTAAGTCAATCAATGAAGTCGCAGCAATCGCAAAAGAATCCGCTTCTACGGTCCAGGAAGTCTCTTCTAGCACCGAGGAACAGACAGCGTCAATGCAAGAGATGTCGGCTTCTGCCCAGGAACTCGCAAGGCTTGCCATGGATCTAAAGGAGATGGTGGGCAAATTCAAGCTCGAGGAAAAAGAAATGCAGATGGGAAAGAGGAGAGCCGAATAAAAAGGTTTTTAAACAGGCAAATAAAAAACCCTGATAGCTTAACTTTCAGGGTTTTTTATTCAAAAAAACTTTAAACAGGTATTGTGCTTACTTTGCTGAATTTGATTCCTACTTCATATGCCTGGCTGCTGGTTTGTTCTGATTTAGGTTTGATCCAGACGACTTCTCCCTTTACATAAAAGGGACCTAGATCCGGCAGGATCTTAAACTGGCCGGAGATCGCGCTTCCGATCTCGACTTTGTTATCGCAGGCAATTTTCATTCCGCCAAGCGAAATATCTGCAAGACAGGCGTCTTGTTTTTTGCCGTCTTTATCTAAAACCGTATTCTCATCTGTAGCCAAACGGGCGAATTTGCGTCTTTCCTCATCCATTTTGCCCCCTTTTTAGACATTTTTAATGAAGCCACAGTAATATTATAAACTAAAAAAGTGCGGATTCAAGTAAATTTAACAAAGTCGCCGGTTAGATTAAATATTGTTGACTGGGAACGGTTTTGAATTTATCATATAAAGGAA
>Ga0315276_10000004_pt1 | contig 140647 bp, 161 predicted proteins | sample YL17G05_0_MG_FD_204542 | JGI IMG/M metagenome (GOLD analysis project Ga0315276, IMG submission 204542) | Sediment microbial communities from Yellowstone Lake, YNP, Wyoming, USA - YL17G05_0 | ecosystem: Environmental > Aquatic > Freshwater > Lake > Sediment | place: USA: Wyoming | collected...
TATTTTCCAACAATAGATGGTATGCAAGAAGCTTTGGAAAGCTTCTGGGAAGAACATATTTTTATGCAAGGATTTATGCGTTACTTATGTCGCTAACTACAGCGAGGATAATGCTTTTGTGCAAACAAAAACCTTTATAAATGGTCGGCTGTTCTCATCAGATCATGACTCAGGTTTTAGCATTCAATAGATGGGACTGCTCAGCAATAAAAGTTCAGGATCCCGGGCTGATAAGATACATCAATGTCAATCCGGTCTTTGCGCCCAAGACAGGCGCCAGGTACGCAGGCAGCCAGTTTCACAAGTCAAAATCATTCATCGTCGAGAGGCTTATCAACAAGATAATGAATCCCGGACACAAGGGGAGGAAGCACTTCAAGACCAGCAACCACTGCACTGGCAAGGCCGTGACCGCGGCAAAGCTCGTCGAGGATGCTTTTGAGATAATCGAGCAGAAGACCAAGAAAAACCCTATAGAGGTTTTTGTCAAGGCCATAGAGAACGCTGCTCCGAGAGAGGAGATTATCACCATCGAGTACGGTGGAGCAAGGTATCCTAAGGCTGTCGAGTCAAGCCCGCAGAGAAGGGTTGATTTTGTCCTGAAGCTATTCACCCAGGGAGCCTACCAGAAATGCTTCAACTCAAAGAAGGGAGCTGCACAGACAATAGCCAATGAGATAATAGCAGCACACAACATGTCACTTGAGTCCATGGCCATCGCCAAGAAGAACGAGCTCGAGAGGCAGGCAGACGCCAGCAGATAAGGTTGCCATCATTTATTTCTCAATTTATTTACCTTTTATTACTTAATCATCGGTTCTTTTATTTTTTTAAGGCAGCAGCCAATCGCTTCATTCAAGGTATTTGCTGCGAGAATGCTATTATACAATTACTTTAGCTTTTCCAGATCTTCGATGTTAATTACGGGTTTCCTAATCTTCTCAGAATCATCATAGGCTATGCGAGGGCATGCTGTGTTCACAAAGCATTGGATGAATGGGTAGTTCTCCAGCTCTGAGAAATCGATCGTGTTCGAGAGCAGGAGATAGAAATTCTTGCCAGGATATCTCTTCTCTAGCTCATATGCTTGCTTCATCCGGTTCTGGCCTGGCTTGGTGCTTATCAGCACCCCTATCTCCTTGCTGGCGATGAACTTGGTGAGAGCTCCCATTGCTCTTTTCCTCATCTGCTCGACCTCTTTCTCATCTATCTTTGAGAATTTTTTTGAGAAAGGATTATAGGCGAACACTGGCTTGTCATTCTTCAGCATCAGGGCCTTTGGATGGAACAATCCATCTCCGACGTAGAGAAATGCGTCAAAATCCTGCTTGAACCTCTTGATGCTGCAGCCCAGCAGCTGGCCTTCATGCTTGGCATGCTCTGGCTTTATCAGTGTGACTTTCTTTCCTGCCTCCTCAAGGGCTTTCTTCCATGCATCAACATTGTCGATGAATTGCACTGTGGTGAAGAGCATTATATGTTCAGGCAACACTCTAATGAGCGTTGATGGAAGTTCCACCCTTTCTTTATGCTTTGCTTCTATGAATAAGGTCTTCATCTTCCAAGCACCAACTTTGATAGTTCTCCTGGATTGCTGATGATGTGATCAGCGAACTCTTCCTCTCCGCCAGAGGCATGGCCCCATCCTGCGAAGATAGCCTTGCACTTGAATATATTCTTTGCTTCGAGATCGCTGAGCTTGTCTCCCAGCACAAAAGAAATCTTTCCATGCTTTGCCAATGCCTTCAGGTTCTGTTCGTTGCTCACTCCTAGTATTGGTGGCTGGCCATAGATATAATCAAACTTTACAGGCGCCTTTGCGATGGCGAGCATGCCTGAGATTATGTCAGTCCTCACTCCCGAGACAACCGCCAGCTTAAAGCCTGATCTCTTGATTCTCTGCAGTTGCTCGAGAAGTCCTGTTGGGAATATCTTCTTGCCATGCTTCTTTGCAGCCATGAACATTCCTATCTGGAAAAGATTTGTTGATATCTGGTTGTTGTAATGCTCTCCTTTTATTTTCATGAAATCAAGATCATTCTCCCTGTAGAGCAAAGTCATGTTGCTTTTCAGGCCCGTTAGCTTCTCGACGAACTCCCTATTAGCCCTGTAGAGCTCCTCTGGCTTGGAATGTTCTGACTTGGAAGGAAGGCTTCTCCTAAGCACCTTTGCCCTGAATATGTTAGCCTCTTCTATTATCTCTGGCCTGATGAGCGTGCCTGCGAAGTCAACAACGAATATTCTTTCAGTCATAAGTGTCAGTGATGTCGTTGGCTTATATAAAAGTATTTCTTGCAAAGCCATTAGCTATTATAATCCTCGTAACCACTTCCTAATCATTTCGAATCATTTATATATTCCTGGGACAAAATATTGTTCATGGCAGAACTGAAGAAGACCCTTGGCATGGGCACCATAATAGCCTTGACATTGACTTCTTTGGTAGGCACAGGAATGTTCCTTGGCACTTCTGTAGGTGCAAGCTACGCAGGCAACGGAGTTATATTAGCCTGGGCTTTGCTGCTTGCTCTTTCACTCTATGTCTCTGCATGCTTTGGTGAGCTGATAGCCCTTTTCCCAAGCGCAGGAGGAGTGTATGAGTTCTCAAAGCAGGCCTATGGTCGTTTTGTATCATTCATAATAGGATGGGTCTCCTGGCTCATGGCCACCATCGCCACTCCAGTCCTTATAATTGCTGCTCTTGAATACCTGCTTCCTCCTGAGGTAGGAGTCATACCCAGGATGGCTATAGCCATTGCGGTCATAATCGTTCTGAACATCATAGCATTCATGGGGGTTGATATCAGCGCTGCTGTCCTGATGGTCTTCGCTGTCGAGACCGTTCTTCTCTTCCTATCAATAATAATTCCAGGATTCCTGAAGATAGATTATACTAATTTCACTCCCTTAATATCAGGGTCGTGGTCTATGCTGTTCGTCGCATTGTTCTTCATGCTGGAGTCATTGATGGGCTGGGAGGCCGCCTCTTTCCTTGCAGAGGAGACAAAGGATGCTGAGCGGGTAATCCCCAAGGCTTTGATGATAACCACTTTCTTCGCAGGGCTCTTTGGTCTGCTGACTGCAGTTGTCTCTCTTGGAGTGATTCCTTGGCAGCTCCTTGTCAACTCAACAGCTCCGGTCACTGATGTTGCCAAGGCAGTGCTTGGGGCGACAGGAGCAAGGATAATAGCCATGGGTGTAGTCTTGGCTTTGCTTGGATCAGTGATGGGCGTGGTCACATCAACACCCAGGCTTCTGCTGGCCATGGCGCGAGACAAGGTGTTCATCAGCCAGCTGGCAGCCATCCACCCTACAAGGAGAACGCCTCATAATGCCATAATATTCCAGACTGTGGTTTCAATACTAATAATCATAATAGGTTTCGGCCAATACAAGGTGCTGCTGGCCATGTTCACACCCCTGGCCTTGATAATGTACATCTCAGTCCTACTTGCAGTTCCCATAATGAGGAGGCGCATGCCTGATGTGAAGAGGAACTTCAAGGTTATTTTTGGCAGGATAGGGCCTGTGCTTCTCTCATTGCTCTATCTTGGAGTCATCTGCGTATGGCTGATCACTGAACCTGGTGCCGTGACTCTCTTAAGGATAATATTGTCGCTGGTCTTCTTTGGAGTCCCTATATATCTGTTGATGATATTCTTCTATAATCCTGATGCCATATCAGGCTTTTCGAATAAGTTCGCATATGTCTCGCTTTGGCTTGAGAACATACTTCTGCCGAGACGTATAAGGCATGAGATAGTAAATATTTTCAAGGATCTTGACGAGAAATCAGTGCTTGAATACGGTTCAGGTGTCGGGACTCTCACATTGCTTCTGGCAGAGGCAGTAGGCCCAAGGGGAAGAGTATATGCCAGCGACCTAAGCAAGAAGAATATCTCTCTCCTGAAGAAGCGCATGGATAAGAGGGGAATAAATCAGGTCACTACAATACATGATGAGCACCAGGTCAATAGGGTTCATCCTTCTGTCATGGGAGTGGATGCCATCTTCAGCGTCGGGTTCATGAGCTATATGCAGGATATAAAGAAGATATTGAGAGAGATGCACCGCATACTGCCTGAGTCGGGCAGGATCTGCTTTGTCGAGTATGTTAATTTCTTCAAGGTATTGCCTGACAAGGAATGGCTCTCTGACGAGGATAATCTCAGGAAGATCTTCAGGGAGGCAGGCTTCTCTGTGAAGGTTGAACGAAAGAGAGGTCTCCTATGGAACTACATGTTCGTCTACGGAATTAAGTCAGAGAATGATGTGCCGGTGATCTGACTAGGTCGCATAGGCCAATTTTTTTTTGAATATTATTCTCCTGTAAACAGCAACATATATAAACGATCAATCCTTCTCACCGTCAGAATGGGAGAATTTGATAATGAAGCACCAAACGCTTCTGCTGAACCAACAGTAGAAGGCGGAGAGGAAGGCCAGGAGATATTTCGAGTCAGAACTCCTCGAGATAATGAGGTTCTGGGAATTCTTGACAGGCGCCTAGGCGGCAGCAGGTGCAATGTGCGATGCCTTGATGGCAAGACTAGAATCTGCAGGATACCAGGCCGGCTTAAGAGGAAGCTCTGGGTGAGGGAAGGAGATCTTGTGCTCGTTGAGCCTTGGGAGTTCGGCGGAGACGCGAAAGGAGATATAATCTACAAGTACAGGAACCTCCAGGTTGACTGGCTAAAGAAGAATGGCTATCTCAGCAAGCTCGAACAGATGGATGAATTCTGATTAAGGAAGTTTTTTTTATTCTAATAATATATTTTGTTTATATTTTTTTTAATAATCTATTCATCATCGTTTTTTCTTTTTAGCAGATGGCTTTTTGCTTTCATTCTGTTTTCCATCATTATCTAGAAGGATGATTGCTGCGAGCCATATAACTCCTATGACTATGCAGCTGTCTGCCAGGTTGAAGACAGGCCACCAGTGAAGGTCAAGGAAGTCTATTACGAATCCGCGGAAGACCCTGTCAACAAGGTTGCCCAGCAGTCCTGAGATGATGAGTATTACTGGGATTTCATGCTTCCGTTGGATGTGCTTGACATTCATCATGATGATGCCGAGGGCCATGATGCTCACGAATATAAGGGTTGTATTATTGTCTTGCAGCATTCCGAAGCTGGCGCCTGTGTTCGTGACATAGTGGAGCGAGAATATCCCTGCATCGATGAATGGCTTTGCGCTGGAGACCCAGAACTTGAGTAGCTGGTCTATTATCACCAATGCAGCCAGTATGATAAAGTTCCTTGTTGATGGCTTCATGCAATTGATTATATTCAGTCAGAATAAAAATCTTTTCCTAGAATGTGAATATTCAGTAGTTCCAGGCGTCCTTCCTGCTGTTGCCAGGCTCCTCTGCAATCCTCTCGATGCGTTTCAGGCGTTGGTTCATGCTGTCAAGCTCTGCTTTGATGGCGTCAAGCTTTGCGCTGATTATCTCAAGGTCCTTGCCGAAATTTATCTCAGAGACGCTGCCGCCGAAAGATCCTCTAGGCTGCTGGTTTTGGGGGACCTTCTCAAAGCCGAAATCCTCAGGAGTGAACTGCTTCTGTTGCTGCGGCATCTGCTGATGAGGAGGCATGCCGAATCCTGTGGATTGCTGCTGATCAGGCGCTCCTAGAGGAGCATCAAGCCCGGTCGGCTGGGGAGCGAAAGGATCTCCCTGCTCTGGCATCGGCCTTCCTCCGAGTTCTGTGCCGAAATCAGTCATATCCGGCTCTTCATTTTTTTTCTTGAACATATCCAGGATGCCCAATAGTCCACCTCTTTTTTAAATCACCCAAGGGTTGGGATTGTTATTCCTTGCTTTCTTTAAAAACTTTACTCAAAAACATGGTCTGCTGCAGGCACTATGTTCAGATCATCGGAAGATATTTTGCCATCTTGAAGCTGAAGCTCTCAGGATAGACAATAAGCTCTTTATCCTTTTCGCTCTTGATTATTGATTTGTCCTTTGACTGGAGATAATTGATCAGCATGGCCGCGAAGAGATAACCTTTTATCTTCTCATCGCTCCCATAGGCATCCCTTAGAGCTGCTTCGATCTTTTCATCACTGGAATTATACTCCTGCCTGAGCTTGGCAGCCACCACAAGGTAAGGTCTGTCCCTTCTCAGCATCTCTATGGCATCTTTTTCGTCCAGCTCTGCTCCTAGGTTGATCTTGAAAGGCCTGTTGATGGCCGTAGGTGTCAGGATGAACAGTTTGTAGTTGCTTCCCAGGAGAGAGGCGTAGTCCTTGCTGTTCAAAGTTTGCTCCGCAACCTTGAGCTCTTCCTTTGTGAAATAGCCGATGCTATCAAGGGTGAAGGTGCGGTTCTCTGTCGGATTGAGAATTATAGCTGTGTGGAGTTTGTTTCCTTCGTAGAGGAAGAAAGTGTTGTTATTCTCAACAAATCCCTCGCTCATATCATCAAGGTCCTTCTTTGCAAGGACTATGAGAATGGCCAGCAGGACTATGAGCAGCAACGCGCATTTGACCAATATACCTAGTGCCTTGCCGAGGAATGTTGTCGCGAAGTATATTATTATCGCACCAAGCATTATGAGCACAATCAGTGTAATGTCCAAAAGTCCACCTCTCCTTGCTTATCTTGCCATCTGGTTTTATAAAACTTTCTTATCGCAGGCCTGATTACAGGTTGTTGATATTGATTGAAGAGATTGCTAATTCATAAAAAATATAAACATATATGTCTGCTTTGAGATCAGGATAGGAGGATGCGTGATGAGAATCATTTTTGGAGTCTTTGACTGGGGTTTAGGCCATGCTACAAGGGATGCTCCGCTTATAGATGAGATGCTGAAGAGGGGGCACTCGGTTGACATACTCACGACCGGCCGGGCTTTGGCTTTGCTAAAGAACAGGTTCAGGAACCGATGCTGTTATTTCGATGTTCCAAGCATAGTTGTTCCTTATCCTAAGAACAGCCTGTTTGTTTTGAACTTCGCAAGGAAGATTCCGAAGATGCTTGCTGATATTAATAGAGCGAGAGAGCTTTCAAGCCAGATAATAAAATCAGGAAGTTACGATGTGGTTATATCTGATTGCAGGTATGATGTATATGACAAAGTCACCAACTCATATCTGATAAATCACCAGCTAAGGTTTGATGCACCGCCAGGTATAGAGCAGATCTCCGAGAAGTGGTTGGCTGAGAGGATGAAAAAATATCGATACATTATTGTGCCTGATTTCGATAAAGACAATCTAAGCGGCAGATTGAGCCACAACCTGAGATATTTTAGCAGGAGGAGGATAAAATACATTGGTATACTTTCCCAGGCTAAGAAGAAAAAAGTAAAAGAGGACATAGACTACTTTATTCCCATCTCAGGCCCTGAGCCTCAGAGGACCATATTTGAGAAAAAGATCCTGAAAGGGGCGAAATCATTGAGAGGGAAGATAGTGATAGCCCTTGGCAGGCCAGAGATCAAGATCTCAAAATCGAAGCGGAATATGGTCATATACGGATTTCTTGATTCGAAAAAACAGGAGGAGATGATGAATCGGGCGAAATTCATCATAACAAGGTCAGGATACACCACTGTGATGGAGATTGCTGAGCTTGGGAAGAAGAATGTTCTTTTTGTCCCTACACCAGGCCAGACTGAGCAGGAGTACCTTGCTGATTTATACGAGGAGAAAGGATATTTCCACCATGTGCACCAAGACAATATTGATTTGCTGAATGACATAAAGAAATCAACGAATCTTCGAGCGTATAATCCTCCCTGGAGAACAGAAGAGAGCATAAAGAAATTCATGGAATTTGTCGGGATAAAATAGTATCCTAGACTCTCAATGACCGCAAGGCCCTTATCTGTCGAATAGCCCCGATCAGCCCTGTTGTTTTCATAACCTGAGAAATCATCCTCACGAACCCAAGGCTTCCTTTGATAATCCCGATTTTAGACTGCGGGAAAGGACTTTGCACGCCAGGCCACCTCACCACTTTAATTCTAGATCTTTTGCTCATAACTTGCCGATTGATGAAAGCCTCTAACCCGAATCCAGGAAGTTTCAACAGCTCTTCATAGTCTGTTATAAGGTTCCTTTTGAAAAATCTCTCCCCTGTGATGAAGTCAAGCCCTATTATTCTCCAAAGTATCGGCGCATTCCCTCTCAGGCTTATGCTGATATCAGCTTCTTTTTTAAGAATAGGATTGATCAGGCGAGTTATATCATCCTTTGTGAGACCTACAAGATCAGCATCTATCAGCATCAGCAGATCATGCTTTGCTTCCTTTATTCCCCTGTAAATTGTGCGGCTCTTCCCAACGTTGCTCTTGATATTGATTGCCTTGATTCCTTTGAATCGCTTTATTACTTCCCATGTTTTATCAGTCGAGGCGTCATTTACCACTATTGTTTCATCTATCAGTGGATGATCTGCTATTACTGAGAGAACTCCCGAGATTCGCTCAGCCTCATTATATGCGGGTATTATGCACGATATTTTTTGTTCCGATCCTTTATTAAGCCGAGCCATCTGAAATAGTAATTTTTTTTTTTATTGAAAATGCTTTTCCCTGGCGAACAACGTTCTAACTGAGAGTTGAGTTAATAAATGTTTCCTAATCATGACAGGCTAATATATCTGATGGTGCTCTTAGACTGATTTTATGGTTTCTTGTCATTCAGAATCGCAATCTTTATATCCTGATTCGAGAGCTCATCATTCATGGCTCACGCGCTAGGGTTTCTTGTATTCCTTCCTACATTCCTGCTGATCTATGGAAGCATAAATTATTATGTATTCATAAGGTTCGCGAAGTTCTTCAGGATAAGGAAGACTTTGTGGTTTTATGTAGTCTTGGTCACATCATTGTTCTCTTTCATCCTGGTTGGCATAGCTTATTCTTACTTCAGCAACCTCTTTGTAAAGATGTTATACTTCTTTGCAGCATCTTGGATGGGTTTCATATTCTTCCTTTTCTCTTTTACGCTGCTGTATGATTTTCTAAGATTGTTCAAGTCATTCCCAGCCAACAAGGCAGGTACAGTCCTGATTTGCATCGGGATAATCGTAACTCTTTTCGCTGCAGTCAACGCCACAAGGCTCGAGACCAAGGAGCTGGAGCTGGAATCCTCAAAGATCGCCTCTCATCTCACCATAATCCAGATATCTGATGTTCACATAGGACCGGTCTACGGCCATCATCGTCTTGAGAAGATAGTGGATCGGGCAAATGCCTTGAATCCGGACATTGTTGTAATAACAGGCGACCTTGTGGACGGTAGGTATGAGCTGAGCCCTGATGACTTCTCGCTGCTTGGTGAGCTTCATGGAAAGGTCTTCTTTGTCATGGGAAACCACGAGAGGTATGCAGGCACCAACGCAGTAGAGGATCTCTTGAGTGGCAAGAACATAACCATTCTCAGGAATGCTGCTGCTGCTCTTGAGTTCAACTCCAGCAGAATTTATGTCATCGGCCTTGATGACTCTGATGACAGGAAATATGTCGCCGAAGAGTTGAACAAGACTGAGCTTAACCGCTCGGTATATAACATACTTCTCTATCACAAGGCCTTTGGCTACAAGGACGCAGCAGCAGATGGTGTTGATCTGATGCTTTCAGGCCATACTCATAGGGGTCAGATTTTCCCTTTCAACCTGCTGGTGATGATGGCAGAGAACCCTGTCTATGGCTTGAGAAAGACAGGCGATTCATATCTTTATGTTTCGTCAGGCGCAGGCACATGGGGCCCTCCGATGAGGCTTGGCTCCAACAGCGAGATAGTGAGGATAAGGCTCCTGCCGGCTAAGGGTGGAAGGTCTGTGGAGCAATGAATTATTCTGTGAATAATAAAATTTAAATAATGCTCCAAAAGCCTGTTCTGCATGGGTGAGAGAGTGAAGATTTCAAGGATGTTCATCATATTAGTTTTGTTGATTACGTTGGGCGCTGCTCTTGTCTCTGCGCAGAACAGCTCAGGGAGCAGCTTTGTCTGCGCAGTCTATTTTACAGGCAATGCCTGTCCTCACTGCGCAAAAGCCAAGCCTGCCATTGAGCGGATAGTGAACGAGACCCCTAATTTGGTGCTGATAAAGTATGAGATCAATGATGTCAAGGAGAACGCTCCTGTGCTTCAGGATTATGCTCAGCAGTATGGCGTCAGGGCAGCTATTCCTCTGATTCTCTTTGGAAAGGATAATTATCTCCAGGGAGATTCTCCTATAATAACTGATCTCGATGACAAGATAGTCCTTGGGCCTAATCTTTGTCCGACTGTGGATGGCGGAGCAGTTGATTTCAGCGAGCTTAACCTTTCTTCTCTGCCAGGAAAGCCAGATATCGTGCTTTGCGGCAAGAACATAACAGTTAATGCCAGCTGCGACAACCCGAAGACAGAGTTGACAGTGCTCAAGATAATATCGCTCGCCTCTACTGATGCCATCAACCCTTGCGTCTACGCGGTGCTGGTATGGATACTCGTAGCTATCCTGACGCGCAATCCTGAGAAGAAACGAAAGGTCCTGCTGGCAGGGCTTGCCTTCGCAGCAGCGGTCTTCATAATATATTTTGTTTATGGGATAGTGATAGTGGTTTTCTTCCAGGCAATACAGGCGCTCTCATCTGTTAAGGTGCTCTTCTACAAGATTATGGCCTTGCTCGCGATACTGCTAGGAATGCTGAACCTTAGGGATTTTATCAACTACAAGCCAGGAAGGGCAGGCACTGAGATGCCTCTGATGTTCAGGCCTAAGGTAAAGAAGATAATATCGGCTGTGACAAGCCCTGGAGGTGCCTTTGGCGTAGGAGCATTCGTCACAATATTTCTTCTTCCCTGCACCATCGGGCCTTATGTGATTGCAGGAGGGATATTGTCATCGCTCCAGATGATTCAAGCAATTCCTTGGCTTCTGTTCTACAACCTTGTGTTCGTGCTCCCGATAATAATAATCACGTTGATCATCTACGCAGGGCTTTCCAGTGTCGAGGATGTCTCTGGCTGGAAGGACAGAAACATAAAATACATTCACCTCGCAGAAGGAATAATAACATTGCTACTGGGAATAGCGATGCTTGTAGGTTGGATCTAATCCTGACGGCTTATAAATTAGAAGAGCTTTGTCTGCTCATACACTTTATCAGGAGCGGCTTTTGAGGTTTCATAGTTCACTTTTATCCTTTCATAATCCTCTTTTAGTTCTTTGCAAAAAGGCAGCTTCAGCTTTGTTTTGTATCTTTCTTTCTCATGGATTTGCCTTATCCTGTTCATACCAGCCACTATTGATTCAGCCACTATCAGCTCAACAGGTTGCTTTGACAACTGCTGCGGGTCATACTTAAGGTCTTCTACAGGAGTTAATCTCCTATTAGGAACTGCTTTCTTAGCCCACACTCCTGCCAGGAAGTAGGCTGATTCCCAATAGGTGAGGGACTTAAAGATATCATCGCTTATTCTTCCGCTGTTGATCATCCCGTACTGCACTTGCTTAAGGGGCTCTTTCAGGATTGCTGAGTATATGTTCTGGTCGACTGACGCAACATCCCTCTCAGTGAGAAAGACTCCTTTTTCTTTCAGGCATTCCTCGAGATTATATGTTATGTCTAGTTTCAGGTAGCCTGTGTTATGTATTGTAGGAACGACTAGCGACGCTAGCAATGCCTTTGTCAGAGAATCCTTGTTCACTCCTTTAAGCCTTTCTTCAAGCGGCGGTATTGTGTTGGCAGGTGTCATGTTATGTACTCCTCATGAATATTATTCTCTTATTTTTTTCTATTTCTTTGGCTTGAAAGGGATTATCTTCTTAGTATAGGCATCCACGACCCTAAAAGGGATTACCTCTCCGGACATCATGTTGTTAATTCCCAAGTCTCTTTGCGTATCTTGTACGTCATACTTGGCCTTGTCATTCCTCGAAGAAGCATTTCCTGTCCTCGGACAGAATATTTCTACATTAGTCGGCTGGTGGTTATAAGCCTCGACCAGGGTCTGCTCATAATTGTTCTTGAATTTCCTCAATCCGGCGATTAGCTTTTCCTCTTCTGAATGACTCTTTGAGCCTTCAACATTAATGTAGCTCAGGAGAATCGGTTGCAGGACTGTTTCTTTTCCGCTCTTTTCTCCAAAGCGCTCAATGGCAGCGATCTCTGCCTGCGCAATCCTTATCTTTTGATTGTATTGCGCATCATCTTGATTATATATTGCGTCTTGTTCATTTTCTTCGTTTGTTAGCCCAACAAAGCATAATGTTGTGCTATGGGTATAGGCAAAATCAGTATACACTGACATCAGAACAGTAATTATTCTCTCATTGATCATCCTTATTATTTGTCCGGGCTCTTTATGGTCATCAAAAAGCTCAGGATTATAATATACTGTTTTTAATAGGTTGTAAATCTTTTTATCATCCATATCTGTTTCGAAATATTTCTGCAGCTTCTCTGCCACAGAATTGCTCTTAATCGCATCATTTTTCTCTTTTTTTATGAAGTTTTCATAGCTGAGCTTGTCTGCGCTTTTATTTCTGTGCTCCTGCAGATCCTTGCTGATAACTATATTCCCTTTGCTGTCCATTAAGCGAGGGCCGGCTGTCATCAGATGATAGAACATGCTGCTAACTAAATCTTTATCACTCCAATTGTTTTTTTTGAGTATGTCTTCCAGTTCCGGCTTATGATCCTGAAATTGTTCCATAGTGATTGTATAAACTAATGTTATTTATAAATGTTTCGTTACTGAGTAGTAGTTATAACGGATTTTCCAAAAAGCGCTACAAGGTCACTAAGGAGTGAATATGCTGTTTAGCAACGGCAGATATAATAAATTAGAAAGTGCACTGTAGCTACCCTTGGCTACGTTTCCTAAGGCGAAAACCTAGACGCGAGAAACAAAACATGCGAGGTAACAGTCTCGCTTTTTTTATTTTTCAATCGAAGCCTGTATATTATGCCTTAATTTAGGTATGATTATACTGCAAAAAAGGCATTATGATATTAACACCTAAGCAGATTAAGATATTCGAAGCATTTTTGAGAAAACCCTTCCAAGAGTTGACATATAAAGAGATAAAAGATTATTTAAAAGAAAAGTCAAATTCCATCATTCAGAAAGCAATAGTAAAATTTCTCGCAGAAGAACTTGTCAAAAAAAGAGAAGTCGGAAATATCATTTTGTATACACTGAATCTAGAAAATAGCACTGTTTTTTCATATTTTGACATACTGATGAAAGAGAAAATATCAACTCTTGTAAAAAATAGTTTAAAGATAATTATAGGAGAAATTTGTAATATTGAATTCATATCTATAGTAATTTTTGGATCTTATGCAGAAGGAAAATAAAAGGAAAAATCAGATTATATTTTATTCAATACTTGCGGAGGGGATGAACAATGGATTCAAAATTGTATATTCATAGAGCAGAAAATGAGATAAAACTTGCAGGAATAATATTTGCAATTAGCGAAGAGCCAAACATACAGAACCATACCGCAAGCAAATAAAGAGCCAGCAAAAGAAAGCATAGAACACGCAAAAACATTTTTCAAGAACATGAATGCACTTTGTTAAAAATTGAGAATAAAAATGAAAATTCTTACTTGATCAGGATGGCGTTGATAAATCCTTCCTGGCCCGGCCTGTTGGTTATCCTTGCCTTACCCTTAAGAGTCATCACTACAGCGCCCTTGGTCATTATGTTGTGACGGACGAAGTGCCTATCTGCCGAGTTCTCAGCAACTGTCTTTATGCTCTCGATAGAATGCTTCTTTGCAGAAGGATCGTAAAGATTGATCTTGTTGGCTGAGAGAAGCCTGACCTTGACTCCGCCGCCCTTGGTCCTTGAGCTTTTGGCCTGGATCTCATCAAGCTTTGTGTGAGTGGGCTTGCTCCCTCTCTGAGCCAAGCGCTTGGTGAAAGCGCTCCTATATCTTGCTCCTGAAGGCTTCCTGTTGGATCTTCCGTGAATGACTACCATGTTCTCAAAGGAGAAATGGACGGTTTATAAATGTTGCGCTGCAGCGAAATCTAGCCGCGCACAATAAGATTTATAAATGGACCTGGATACCGTCTGCCTATAGACCATTAATTTGATGTTAGGTGATATGAAATGGAATCAAGACCATTGGATGCCTTGAACAAGGCAAGAGGAAAGCGAGTAATCGTTGATTTGAAGAACAGCAAGCAGTACATAGGACTGTTGAACGCCTTTGACATACACATAAACGTCGTTTTGGACGACGCAGAGGAGCGTGTCGACGGGGATATGAAGCGTAAGCTGGGCACAGTATTCATCAGGGGAGATATGATAACTCTCATCTCAACGCAGTGATTCTAATACAAAAGGTGACTGAGAAATGAAGGGAACTCCCTCCATGGGAAAGAAGTCGGGCAAGAAGACGCACATACGCTGCAGGCGATGCGGCAAGCGAGCCTATCATGTGAAGGACAAGAGATGCTCCAGCTGCGGATTTGGCAGGTCAGCTAAGCTAAGGAAGTTCATCTCAAGGCTGAAGAACAAGTAAGCTTCATATTATTTTTTTCTGGATTATTCTCTTTCTTATTTATACACGTATGCGTTGCTTATTATTCCTTGCGTGTAGTTTGTCAGGTTTTTTAGCCCGTATGTGCAGCACTCATTAGTGCTTATTCCTGTTATTGTGAAGTTTTTCCCTCCAAGATTTGTGCTTGTGAGGTTGCAGTGGTCACTTGCGTTTATAGCCCAGTTACCAGTTCCGCTGTAAACACAACTGTTGTTAGTTCCGCTAACAGTATAATTTAATCCTAGCACTATATAATCAAAATTTATGTCATCACCATCAGCAACATCATAATCAGTTCCGTAACAACCAACAGCTAATTGTTTATTACTGCTTACAAGGTTTCCGAAGTTGCTTATATCACTTTTTGTGTATGTAGCACTAACCCAGTTCTCTGATCCTAATACTGCTCCTATCGATACCCACACTCCGTTTGTATGATTATACCAGTAACAACCTGCAGCTTCTGAAGCATGCTTTATAGCGTATGTTCTTATGCTTAAATTATCTATTGATTCTGCCGTTTCATTAATCGTGAAGTTAAACCTAATAAAAGGCTCATCATTCGCAAAATCAGATTCTACAGTGTACCATCCAGCATCTTTAGCTGATAAAGCAATGTATCCTGCACCATTAACTTCTGTTCCTGGCGACGACATATTAACTCCTGCTATGCTTCCATAGTATGCTTTGTAGCTTGTGTTGCCATTATAGACTGCTGAGTTTGATGAAACAATTCCTGTCTGCATAATAAACAACGTCACCATAATTATTATTATGCTTTTTTTCAGCATTGTGCCACCGTCGCCGTTGCCGTGACATCTACTTTGCAGCTTCCGTTATAGTATGTGTAAGCAGAACAGGCCGTATCCCAGCACACCCTGTTGTTGGTCATGGTTATGTTTCCGTTCATTGTTATGTTTGTGTTGAATGTTATTATGTTTGTTGTTCCGTTGATTATTGCTATCCCGTTGTCCACTACCAGCGTGGTCGTGTATGTGTTCTCGCTTATGTTCATGCTTCCATTCACGTCCAGTTTTTGTGTTGGGGTTGTTGTTCCTATTCCAACTTTGCCGCTGCTGTCAGTGTACAGGTCTATTGTTGGTGTTGAGATGTTGATGATCCCTGTCTCGCTCGAGAGGTTTGATATAGTCCAGCCAGAGCCCCAGCCGTCTGTGTTGCTGTATCCTGCGATGAAATCAGTCACCGCGAGCTGAGGAAAATTCCAAGTGGTGCTGGTATTGCCCAGTAGGATTACGTTGTATGTTCCGTCATTCGCCATTCTCACATTGTTGAACGGAGCACGGCCTCTGATCTCTGCTTTTATGTTGTACCATTGTGCTCCTGTAAGATTATTATATCCGCTCATCACGACTTCCCATTGGCCTAGGCCTGATGAGTAATCATAGCCTACAATCCTCACTATCATCATCGTGCTTGACCAGTTCTTTGGCATTGCGATCTTCATGTTTCCGGTCAGCGATGCGGTTGTCGTGCCGTATTGCGCCACGTTCCTGTAATGCCTGATGCCGCTGTGGTTCACCTCTATGCCTCCGCCGTTGACAGACAATGTTGTGTTAGGATTAAAGGTCCTGATGCCTACGTTTTCGCTTGAATCAATCGTTATTGCCATTGCGTCTGACGTGTCTGCGATTCCTGAGTCTGCTAGATTGACTCCGTTGTGCTTGACCAGCCTATTATCGGTGGTGGCTGTCACGTGATGGCTGTCGACAGTGTCTGCGTTGGTGGCTGAAGATGCATTAGCTACTATTGCTGAGCATTGCACTCCTGTCTGAGTCGTATTCTGCACCAGCTGGCCATCAGGGCAGTTTCCTACGACTGATACGTTTGTTCCTTGTATCTTTATTGATCCGCTGACGTTGAGAGTTATGGAGTTAGTTGCTGGGTCTCCTATTTGCACTATGCTGCTGGTGCCTGCCTTTGAGTTTATGTAGAGATTTCCTGTGCTGTCAATGTAGAGCGTGTTGGAGGCTGCCTGTATTGATGGCGTCGTAGGGACAACTATTGATGCGCTGCCGTTCGCCAGTATGTCAAGGTAGTCTCCGAAGAACTTGCTTGTGACTCTGACAAATCTCGCTGTCAGGTTCTCGCTTATGTTTATGCTTCCTATGACGTTGCTGTCCCCTATCTTCAGCACGTATAGTGTGTCGTGGCCTGGATCGTTGGCTGCGATTGCCAATGGAGCCGCGGCCAGCATCATGATTAGCAGTAATAGGATTTTCTCTTTTCTGATGTTATTGATGGTAATCATTTTATCTTCAGTAGGTTCTGCCTGTAAGGTATTATGTTCCCTCTTATGTGCATCTCTCCGTTGTATTGGTCAGCGTAAGCTAGGAATATGCTTCTCTTGTTGATTATGGAGAAGCTTCCGGCCATCGGCTCAAGGTTAGCGTTCTCCTCGTACAGGTTGCCCATTAGATGTAGGTCTCCTGTTTCTGTGCTGATCCATATTGTCGCGATGTTGTTCCCGTCGATATCAACGTATCCTATGCGGTAATCCCTTGTGCCAGGCGTTGAGTTGCTGTAGGTGATTACCTCTCCTTTTATCAGGAGGTTGCCTATGGGTGTGAACCTTGCGACAGGCACACGGTCCATGTCATAAAGCATTATCTCCTGCTCTGCGAAGAAGTCTGTCGTGTTCTGGTACATGCACTCAAGCGGCCTCTCGTTGGGATTGGTCGCAGAGCAATCTGTGACGTTGGTGATGTTCATGCTCAGGTTGAGCAGCTCTGTCTCATTAATTGTTTCATTGATTGTTATGTTGGTTGTTTCGTTTATGCTCTCGTTCAGTGTCAGGTCGTTCTCTATCACTGTAATAAGGAATGTGTTGCTGGTCACAAGGTCCTGGCCGTCGGTGGCGTAGATGTATGCAGTATATTCTCCTGGTTGTGTCGAGCTGATTGTTAGCTGGTCCTGGGTGATGCTCGTGGCTAGTTCAGGTATGCTGTTTATGTCGTATTGTATTGTCTCTAGGTCTGGCTCTATGAAGTATTTGTTCAGGCTGATCGTCTTCTCCTGGCCTGTGCTGATCGCGATGTCAGGTATTGTTATTATCTGCTGCGGAGCAAGGTTCTCTCTGTTCTGCACAGCGACTATGCTTGTTATTGTAAGGTTGCTGCCTTCCTCTGGCTCCACTATCAGCACAGGGTTGCTTGTTTCTGATATGGTGCATGTCTGTTCGCACGCCTCTGTGAATGCATAGGTGATGTTGGTCTGGTTGGTGCTCTCGTTCACCAGCTGGGTGACTGTGTTTTCTCCTGTCGCTGTCTCTATTCCTGTCTCGTTCAGCACCCTGAAGGTGGTCTCGAGCCTCAATATGTCGTTCGGCAATGTGAGCAGTGCCCTTACAATGTATTCTCCTGGCTGAGAGGCATAATATGTTTCGCTTGGCGCTAGCAGTATTGCGTCCTCTCCATTGATTATGTAGATTGATTTCTCTGCCACTTCAGGGCTGGTTATGACGCTGACATTCTCTCCCAGAGCATAGGCGATCTTGTCTGTCTTCAGGGAGTATTCTGTCAGGATATTCTTCTCTGCGCTGTTGTTTAAGCTCGCGACTATGTATTCTCCGCCATCAGTCCTTAGTCTTACAATGGCTCCTGTGCCTTCTAACATTCCTGTTATCTTGAAGCTGGTTATGTTGGTGATGTTTAGCTGAGTTTCTGTCAGCTGGCTGAACGTACTGCCAAGCTCGAATGTCTGGATGTGAGGCATCACCACAGCGAATCCTGATAGAGCCTCTGGATTGGTGTAGAGTATTCCCACGATTGCGAGCATTATTAGGATGATGGCTGCTGCGCTTATGGTTACTATATTCTTTCTCTTCTGGCCATCATCTTCTGCAACATGCTTTTTCTTGATATTCATGATCTTTGAGTCCAGGTAGCCCATCAGCTCTTGCTTGGTCTTGCCGCAGAGCTTCTCGCTCATCAAGAGATGGTATTCTATTCCGTTCACCTCTTTTCTGAGCAGCTTTTCATCTAGCTCTTTCGTGAACCTGATTATCCCTTCCTTGGTCTCTTCCAGTTTCCTTATCTCTTCATCAGGGTTCATTTTTTTAGTCCTAGCTTCTTGGCTATCTCTAGAGCTTGCTCTGCCTCTTTTATCTTTCTGAGAGCGTTCTTTTCAAAATGAGAAACTGCTGCCTGGCTTATGTTGAGCTTTTTGCTTACTTCTGTCTGGGTGAGCTTCTTTGCTCGCAATTCAAGAATCCTTATCTCTTTTTCAGTCAGCATGCTTTTCCTATACGAAAAAGTATATTATAATCTTAATTAGTTATAAAAATTGTTAATATTATATTTAAACATTTCGCTTTTCAAGAATACAAATTAGTTATATAACATATTAAGGTTATATTTAAACATTTCGCTTTCCAAGCAGAAAAACAATAACAATAAATATCAAAAGCATTCCCTGCTACTAATGGTCAGCGATCCAAAGAAGAAAGACCTTGAGCGCCAAGGCTACCGCCTAGTAGGTGAACATTCTGCTGTCAAGACCTGCCTCTGGTCCAAGAAGAGCCTACGCAGCCAAGGAGTCTGCTACAAGCAGAAATTCTACGGCATCAATAGCCACCGATGCGTCCAGATGACTCCAAGCCTACCAAACTGCACGCTCCGCTGCGAATGGTGCTGGCGAGACATCACCCATACAGTTCCTAAATGGTCTAACAAAACAGATGACTCTAATAAGATCATAGATGAATGCATCAAGAAGCATGTCAAACTGCTCCAAGGCTTTGGCGGCTATGATAAGAGGGATGCTAAGAAATACATTGAGGCCCAGGAACCCATACACTTTGCCATAAGCCTTGCTGGCGAACCAACATTATATCCTAAACTTCCTGAACTGCTGGTCGCACTACGAAAAAGAGGCATCAGCTCATTCCTAGTCACCAACGGCACAAACCCTGAGATGCTCAGAAAGCTCAGGCGCTCTCCGCCCACTCAGCTCTACATAACACTTCCAGCTCCCAACAAAGAGATATTCGAGAGATGCTGCGCCCCGCTCATAAAAGACGCATGGGAGAAAATATTAAAGTCATTGGAACTTATGATATCCATGCGGAGAAAGACAAGGACCACTATGCGATTGACTCTCGCAAAGAACGTCAACATGTTCTATCCAGAGCAGTATGCCAAACTGATAAAGATAGCAAATCCTCTGTTTGTCGAGGTCAAGGCCTATATGCACGTAGGATATTCAAAGAAGAGACTGTCATACGACAATATGCCTTTGCACTCAGAGATTGTTTCTTTCGCGAATCAACTGGCAGGGCATCTTGGAATGAAGATTGTCGACCAGCAGCCAGAATCGCGCGTAGTATTGCTGATGAAGAAAGACACCAAAGGAAGGAAGATGAAGTTTTAGTGCGAGGGTTCGCAAGAACCATATATGGTCGAGCATTAGCGAGACCAGTGGTAGTTCACAAATTACTTTCTTTTATTGGAGGGTTTTTTCAGCCCCGAAGAAGTATTTATGAGGTAGTTCTCGGGGCTGAAAAAAACGTTTTTGTTTTTATGATTTGATTATTAAATCTTTCTAATTTGATTCCCAGTATAGTATGTGTACTTTTACTGGTGTTACTCCGTTGATTTTTGCTGGGAATGTGTAGTCGTACAATGTGTCTATGTCTCCTGTTATTGTTGGTTTTAGTGTTGGGTATGTTGTGCTTGGTCCTTCGCAGCAGAGGGTTTGGGTGGTTATTGTTCCGTTGCTAACCATTGCAAGGTATTCTTTCGGCCTGTATTCGCAGTCTTTTATTAGGTTGCAAACCTCTCCTGATTGGTTGAATCCTTGGCATGATGGGTTGCATATGTTGTTGCTGTCAGTGCAGTCAACATGGCAGTTAGTTCCTTTTTTCATGCTGAAGTCTGCTGTTGTTGTTTTTCCTGAGTTTATTGTTATTGTTTTTATGTCGTCGATGTAATCCTTCTTGCTTGCTATGAATGTGTAAGTTCCAACCAGTGCTTGGCTTATGCCGTATATTCCTTTGTAGTCTGACTGTGTGCTTTTGCTATGATATTTTGTTTCAAGCCCTGATGGTATTCCTTTTACTGTTGCTCCTTCTATTATCATCCCTGGGTTTTTGTCTTCATAGATTGTTCCTGACAAGCTTCCTATGCAGTCAGTTTCTAAAGGGTAGTCTGTCAGTCCGTCAGCGTCATCGTCTATTCCGTTGATGCATTTAGCGTAGGTGTTTTCGCTTAGCGTGTCTGTTGTGCCATCGCAATCATCATCGATACTGTTTCCAAGTATTTCAGGGACGTTATCCTGGCATAATCCGTTGTTATCAATGCAGTCAGAACTCTTGTCACAGCAAGCCCTAAGACCGTTATTATAGCCTATTCCTGCTGTTATGAAGTATTCGTTACTGTCGTCACCGCAGCAATAAGGACTTTGTATGCTGATGTTCTCCCATTTCATTGTGATGTTACCGCAGCTAGTTCCTAATGCGTTGTTCTGGTCGTATTTGTTGTCGAATACGAAACCGTTGCTGGTGCATACGTCGCAGCAGCCGTTGTCGTCTTCGTCTGTCTGGTTGTTTATCAAGTTGTTGTTAATATCATCCCAGCAACCCCTCTCAGTTGAATTGCTGTTATTACCGCTGCCCTCAGGGCAGTTAGTGTCAAATCCGTCAGTTAAAGAATCGCAGTCATCATCCAAGCCGTTGTTGCAGACCTCAGCAACAGGGGATACCTGGCCAACGCAAACGCTCCAAGCACTCCAAATACTGCTAGCAGAACAAGTCCTAGACTGAGTACCTGACACGCAAGCTCCTACATCACTGCCGCAGCTACGGCTCTGAGAATCACCAGGAGTGCATAAAGAACTGCAAATAGTCCTGCAAATACCGTCACCACAAGCAGTCAAGCCGAAACAACAACCATCAGAAGACCAAGAAGCAGGTTCATTTTCACCAGAGCAACTACTTGCTCCACATGTTTTTATCCCATCTGAGTTATAATCAAAACAAGCAGCAGAATGACCAGCACCATATTCTTCGCAGCATTTTCCGGAGTTATCGCATCTCATTCCTTCTCCTAGGCAGCTGCACACTCTTGTTTCTGTGTATGTCCAGTCGCTTGGTATTGTTTGTTCGTCAGGATAATAATAAGTTATTACAGGCTCGGGTTTTGTTCTGACGATTTTCCTTAAGCAGTCTTTGCTTGTGCATTCGCAGTCTTTTGTGCATGCTACGTTGTTTGTTAGTGGTGTTTGGCATTTTCCTCCTATGTTTGTTTCTACGCATACGTTGCTTCCTCCGCAAGTTAGTGCTGCTGTGAATGTGCTTATATCGGTTTTTCCGCTTCCTGCTCCTATTATGTAGCATTCGCTAACGCTCTGGCAGTTAGCTGAGCATACGTCCCTGAATGTTTGGCTTCTTTCGTCGTTGTAGCATGTTCCTGCTCTTGTTATGTAAGTCTGAGAAACTGTGTCGCTGCTAGCCCTGAATACTGTGTATATTCCGTCTTCTCTCTTGTAGTCGTCTTCGTCCATGAGGTATACTTTTAGGTCTGTTAGTTTTACTTCGCTGTTCTTATTGTTGACGTAATCTATGCATGAAGGGTCGTTAGCAACATCTACGCATATTCCTCCGCTGCAATAAGCATCCATGAGAGTGGTTCCTGAGCAGTAGCTTTCGCAAGTTATGCTGTCACAAGGATCACCGCCGCCTCCTATATCAATGATTGGTGCGCCAAAAACAAGCGAAGAGCACAAAACAACCATAAAGACCAAGATTAATAACAGTTTATTAGCCATGATAACCCATCACCTCATAAATACCACTAATCCTAAGAAAAAGGGTTTAAATAATTATCGGAAAAAAAGAGAAGAAAATAAATACTTTTGTGAAATATATTCTTGCTTATTCTAATGGTTTATAATCAGCAGAACTGTTATCAATATTTTTTGTTCCTTGTAGTATTGCTGGTGTTCCCATTCTGCCGTTTTCGTCTATGGTTTTGAACATTACAGTTTTGTTTTGGTAATCATTCTTCAGCAGCTTGGCGAACTTATCAACTGAGTTAAGAGGAACATTGTTGTAGATGATGAAATCATCATTTATCCTTTCAGCTCTTATGACGTTTACTCCAGGGAGATTATCAAGTTCTTCTATTGCTGCTATCATTGCTGCAGTGTATTGGTTGCTGACTGCTCCGTGAATTTTCTCACGTGCTGATAGCATTATTTTCAGGTTATCTTTTGGCATTCCTGGGTTTTCAGAATCTGCTCCCTCAAGGTATACGTCTCTTATTTCTTGTCCTGGAGGGTTTTCATGTCCTCTGCCGTGAGCCCACTCCTCAGAAAGCTGAACGTGAGCACCTTTGATGGCTTTTATTTCGTTCTTATATTTATCTAAAGCGGGCGTGCTTATGTATACTATGTCTATTAGTCCGTCTCCGTTTTGGTCTACTCTTTGTACGCTGAATACTCCGTCTTCTACTACTGTTATTTCGTAGGTTGCTGCTGCTGTTCCTGTGTAGTCTTCGATGTATTCTGTTTGGCTTTTCTTGTACTGGTCTGTTTCGTTTCTTAGGCTATTGTAGTATCCTTGTACTGTTCTTATAATGTCTAGTGATGTTTGGTCGTTTGTTGGGTTGATTATTTTTACATTTACTATTGTTTCTTGAGTGTTGTCTTTATTTGCTATCCTTCTGAATCCGAATGCGTAGCTGTCTCTTGCTTGGTTTTCGAATCCTGAAATGTTTATAACGTAAGCGTCGATTGTTTTATTTGCGTCAAAGTTTATTGTGTTTGCTGGGTTTGATGCGTTTCTTGCGTCTATGTATTTGCCAGTGAATTTATTATCCTCTTCAAATGTTACTATTGATCCAAACATGTTTTGGGCACTAACCGTCATTGCGTGATCTCCTCTAGTTACTTCATCTGCGTCGTCTCCTTTTTTTGTGGTTTTTATTGTTGCTGTGTTGTTTGTGTTGTTTGTGAATGCTTTTTGATCAACATAGGTTATTCCTATTCCTATTACTCCTCCTTTGCTTTTTTGGTTGACGGTGGTTGTTCCGTATAATTGATCGTTGTCTTCTTGTGGTACTTCGCATCCTTCTTCGAGAACGGCCGGTATTATTATGTTTGCGATTGTTAGTCCTCCTGCCATTATTTGTTTCCATTTAGGATTGGTTTTGTTGTCATTTATTGTTTGTTCGAGTGATGCCATTTTTGTTATTCCACCTCATCGTGCTTTTTTATTTGATTATTTATCCTTCTTATTGGTGTTCCTAGTATTTAAATCTTTCGGTTTTGTTGTCACTTCGTAGTGATTAGTAATGCTTTGTTTTTGAGTCATTTTAGGAATGCGCCGACTAAGAAAAGCAACGAAACATCATGATAATTTAAAGTTTATGGGATTTGGTGCTGTAGAAAAGATATGATTACTTTAGATCATATCTTTATGAGCTCTCCTTCAGGCCCAGGATTGATGACAAGTGTCTTTCCTACCTTCTCATAAGTGTCATTAGTCTCATGGATGTGACCGCTCACTACCAGCACAGGCTTTGCCTGCTTTATGAATTCAGCATAGCTCTTGTTGCCGACATGACCCATGGGCATCAGGTCTGTGATGTTGCCGTATGCTGGCCCGTGCAGCAGCAGCACAAGCTTCTTTCCTTTGCTTCTTTCCCTTATCTTCTTTGTGAAACGCTCAAACTCTTTGTCTATTGTCGAGAAACCGCCGCCTCCATAGCCGCAGAATACCACTCCATCTTTCTCGTAGAACTGCTTATGCAGGAATATTGTGTTGCTGTATTTTGAGCACCCTTCCCTGAGCGCTGCCTCTGACTCATGGTTTCCAGGAACTATCAGGGTCGGCTTCCCAAAGCCAGCTATTGTCTTGATGATTCTCTTGAGATGGTGCTCGAAGATTGTGATGTCGCCAGGGCAGAGTATGATGTCGGCATGGCCTGCTTTCTTCCCTGCTTTCCTGAGCGCACTATCGTCGCCATGCGTGTCTGAGAATGCCAGGGCTATCATCCCGAGAGTAAATCTGTTTGAGATATATAAATTTTTAGAAAATTATGGGCTGTAAGAGCACAAAGGCATCTATCAGAGGCTGTAGTAATCCTCAAGGATCACTGTGTCAAGCATCTCGAGGTTCTTGACCTTGTAGAGCCTTCCTTGGCTGATCTCGATCATCCTGTTGGCCAGCTCCAGCCCGTCCTTGTCAAGGTTGATGCCGATGATAGAAATAGTAATCTCAGAGTCCCGCGCCATGCTCACCGCCTGCAAAGTCTTCTCCTCCGGCTGGTCGCCCTTTGTCGGAAGCACATCTGTCAAAAGCACCAGGTGCTTGGTCTCTTTTGTGTTGCCGAACATCTCAATGGCTTTCTCTATGGTCTTTGCATAGTCGGTCTCTGCCTTGGTCCTTATGATGGTTATGCCTCGCAGGATCTCTTCGAAATCAAGGGTGGGAAGGACTATGTCCTTTACCTCTTCGCTGAAGATTATCAGGCCCACCTTGTTCCTCTCGCTTATGGCCTTGTAGGCAAGTGCGATGCCTGCTCTCTTTCCGACCCTTATCTTCTCTCCTTTCATGCTGCCACTCGAGTCCAAGGCATAGATTATGCTGATGCCTCCTTTCTTCTCCCGCTCGAACACGCGCAGGTCGTCCTTGAGCATCTCAGTGTGTCGGCGCCTGATGGCTGTCTTCACGCTCTGCCTAACAGCGATATCCCTGTATCGAGTCTTACGGTAGTTCATGTAATCTTTCTTGTCGCCGTAGATGTCCTTGCGCCGCTCCTTCTTCTCACCAAGTCCCTTGAGCTGTAGCTTGTCAAGTTCTTCCGTATACATCACTAGAGAGCTAAGCTTCACCCCTTTGTTGGTGATCTCACCCTCGCGGTTGATGAGCTCCTTTTCCTTGAGCCGCTTTACGGTCTCATCAATATTCTTCTTGAGCTCCTCCTGAAACTCAGGGATCTTTATGTTCTTCTCAACGAATCCAGGGTCATAGCCTGCCAGCTTCCTGATGATGAAATCTCCGTAGAGCTGCTTTGCCAGCTTGTAGTCATTAACCAAGTTCCTGAACATCAAGTCAGGGACAAAGCTAGAGATGTTCTGGTTGATCCCCTCGCTGAGCAGCTTTCCGTCCTCGATCTCTTCCTTGTCATTCTCAAGGACAGAGCTCATGAGCTTGTTCTCCTCGTCCTGCTTCGAGAGCTTGCCAGTCAGCTCCTCTGCCTTCTCCAGCTTAGATACTTTCTCTCTGCCAAGCTCATATTCTACAGAATCAGGGCTACCGATAATCACCTGACCTGCTTGAGAACTTCTCAAACTCCTCGCGGATGTATTCATCCGTTGACTTGAGGAACTTGATGCTAGGCTTCAAGCTTATTCTATGACTTAGCACAGAGACAATCACATCCTGAATATCCTTGAGAGTGACTTTCTTTCGGCCGTGCACAAATGCATTGCCCTGAGCCCTCTCATACAGTCCTATGCTGGCCCTTACGCTCGGCTTCTTATCAATGTCTTTGTCAATTCTCAAGTCTCTTATGAACTGCACTGTGTTGTAGAGCAGCTGCACAGGGAATTCGAGGATATCCTTGCCTGATCTCTTGACAATCTGCACCTCTAGCTCTGTGCTCTCAGGATATCCGACATATATAAGGTCAAACCTGTCAAGGAAGACATCGCTCAATGGCTCTGTGCTCTTGTCATCAGGGTTCATTGTGCCTATGAAGACGAAGTTAACATCAAAGTCAAATGAGTAGCTGCCGATGGTGATCTTTCTCTCCTCTAGCACCTGCAGCAATGCGTTCTGGAGCTTCTCGCTGCACCTGTTAACTTCGTCAAAGAAAAGTATTCCCTGGTTGGCCTTGAAGATCTTTCCAGGTGTGAACGCCTCGATGCTCAGAGGGCCGAACTTCAATGCCTTGACAGGATCGATGTCTCCTATGAGATCCTCTGCCGTAAGGTCAGGTGATCCCTGAACTCTCACGAAGAGCTCTTTGCCGTGCATTGTCCTGGTCTTGATCTTCTCCTTCTTTTTCTTCTTTTCAAGGCATTCAGGGCAGGAGGGATTGTCAGGCGAACAGTTGAATGAGCAATCGCATACAATCTTATCTGGCATCAGCTTTGCGACGTTCTTCGCCAATGTGGTCTTTCCGATGCCTGGCTGGCCCACAAGAATTATGTGCCTGTCCAGCAGGAGGGCTGACTTCAGCTGCTGCTTGACCTTATCCTGGCCAAGGATATCTTCGAACTCTGACTCCAACAATTTCTTCTTGAATGGATCGGTTTGGTTTTGCATATGACTAGAAGGCAAGATGGAGCTGTTTATAAAGTTTTAGGGTGTTTTTCCAGCAGTTGATGTTGGTGATTTATTATATTTCATCATCAGCTTCAAGAAAATAATGGTCACGAATGCCAGCCATAGAGCCCCTATCATGAAACCACCCATCACATCGCTGAACCAGTGAGCATTGAGATAAACTCTGCTGAGGCCGACAAGCAATATAATACTGCTGCAGGAGGCTATGAATGTGATTCGCCATGCTTTGCTCTTGATGTCATTCCTGAAAAGCATTATCAGAAGCGAGAAAAATATGAATGCCATTACTGCGTGGCCGCTGGGAAAGCTGTATCCTGAGACCTGGACCAGGGAGTTATCCGGCCTTGCCCTTTGAAAGATTATTTTTATTAGCAGCTCTAATCCGAGCCCGCTTAGCATGCCTATTGCGAACAACGCAGAGTCATACCATCTTTTTCTGTAGGCAAGAAAAGAGAATGTCATGACTGACAGGAATGTCATGACAGCCATGCTGCCGATGCTGGTGATTATAATCATGATCTGGTTAAGCAGAGGAGTCTGGATTAGAGCTATCTTTGAGCTTACAATGCCATCCATCCAGAATACCATTTGGTTGCTGACTGCCATGTAAGCCAACAATATGCCTGACTATTTAAAGATAATCCAAGGATGGGCTGATAATAGATTACAATATGATAACTAATATAAACACAAGTCCTGTTTGCTATGATTATGAACATTTCAGCATCATTGATTGATATAGTGCTTCATGTTGACAAGTACATAGCATTGCTGTTGGATAAGTTCGGTGTATTCTCATACCTCATATTGTTCCTTGTGATATTCCTTGAGACCGCATTGGTGTTCACGCCTTTCCTTCCAGGCGACTCTTTGCTGTTCGCAGCAGGCACTTTCGCAGCAGTAGGATCTTTCAACATCTGGATAATATTTCTATTGTTTTTCCTTGCAGCGGTGCTTGGTGACACTGTCAATTATTACATTGGTCATTTCATAGGCAAGAAAATACTGGCCATGAGATCGAAGCTTGTCACAAAGATCGTCAAGAAAGAGTACATTGACAGGACGCAGTCATTCTTTGACAAGCATGGAGGGAAGACCATAGTGCTCGCCAGGTTCGTCCCTATAGTAAGGACTTTCGCCCCATTCCTTGCGGGTATTGGTGAGATGAAATATTGGAAGTTCCTCTCATACAACGTCATAGGCGGGTTTGTATGGGTCGCCTTGTTTGTTTTCGGAGGCTATTTCTTCGGCAACATACCTTTTGTCAGGAATAATTTCTCATTCGTGATAATATGCATTCTGGTGGCGTCATTTGTGCCTGTCGCATTCGAGTTCTTGAGGCATAGGCTTGCGCAGCGAAAGAAGAATAAGCAGGAATAATCTTATGATCCTGTTAATTGCGTGATGAGATGATTGCACTATATGCTTGAGATACTAATTTTTTTTACCCTTTCTGAGATGTAGTCGCTCTTGACTAGCTCTTTTATCAGAGCTTCAGGAGTCAAATACTTTCGTTTCTCCTCTGCGTAGAGACGGCCTTCTTTCTCAAATGTCTTCCTGTGCTTCTCCATGAACATCTTTGCGTTTTCCTTGACCTTTATCGGCGGCCCCTGCATGATTATTTTATCTGATAGACCTTCTTTCTTTATGATGTAGCAGAGCGTGCTCTTCTTTGGTGAGAATTCCCATTCTGTCTCGAGCAGCTTGAAATCATTCATGCTCAGCTCTTTCTGGATCTTCTCATGGCATTTCAGGAGCTTTGTGCCAGCGACATCATCGCTGTCGTCGGTCGGGACTGCCTCCAGCACCAGCAGCCATTCCTTGCCTGCGTTCTTCTTCACCTTTGTAAGGTTCATCTTCCTGATCTCGAAGAATCTCTCGCTCGGGTTTTCAAGGAACTCCTTTGCTTTACTCTTGAATTCCTCAAAGGCTTCTTTTGATAGAGCTGCTGCCGCGTTCCTGTCAGGTTGAATTGGGTCTACGATTATCAACGGCGAAGCGACCTTTGCCTTGTTGAGCTGCTTCACAGGGTCCTTGAGGTGATTCTCTATGTCTATGATGACGCGCTCGCCCCAGACACTTGCCTGCATCAGCAGCTTCTCGAAGCTGCCGTAGTTTATTATCAGCATGTCAAGTACATGGCCTGAGAATCCTCGTATGTAGCTCTCTGCTCCATAGATTTTTGCTGATTTGCAGAACTGCTTTGCAAGCCTGACCTCGTCTGTGAACCCTGGCTTTGCGTCGAAGTGCTTCCTGGCATAGCTGACATGCAGCGGGCTCATGTCAGTTACATTGGCTGCTTTCCTGTAGTCATCGATCCTGAGCACTGGTATTATCTCGAACATTATGCTCTTCTTCTTTAAGTGGTAGTAGTCCCTGCTGCCATGTATACGCTCTGGCTTCAGGGGAGAGATGGCTTTGAAGAGCATCTCTGATATTCCCTTGTCCTTGTAGCTGTAGTCGAACCTGACGAAAAGGTCAACGTCAAAATCATCCTTGAGGATGGTTCCCTTGGCATAGCTTCCTGCTGCCACGCACTCTGCCTTTATTCTATGCTCCTTTAGCAGCCCGTTGATGCTCTTGATGGTCTCATCTACCTCTGAGAACTCCTGCTTTGCCGGCCTAAGCCTGGCGATAATATTATCCTCTATTGTTTTGATGGATTCAGGCATGGCTCATCGTAGTGTCTATGATTATTTAAATATTCTCAGAAAATAATCCCTTATGCTCGCATTAGGCCCTATTCTTCAGTGTTTGCTGACAAGGCTTTGGCTTCCTGCGAGCCTATGCCCTCAATGACTGTCTTATTGACAGAGGCTGTCGCGTTGTCTGTTATGCCTATCTTCACTATCTTCAACCCCCAGTCCTCAGTCACGACTTTTCTAAGCATTATAAGGGTCTCCCTCTCTATCTCTTCCACTATCTTCGGATTCCCGAACTGCTTCTCCGTATAGCCTAGGCTGCATTTATGGAGCGCTGTCAGAGTCTCTGTCCTTATGGAATCATCATAATCATGGACTATGTTGTATGCTTTGTAAAGGTTGATCACCTTATATGTGATGTTGCAGCTCAGCATCCTGTTCTTCGGAGGCTTGTCCTTTGTAGACACAGTCACCGTTCCTAGGTTGAGCGGTCGCTCCTGCTGTGATTTTACGACCACAGAATCCATGTAAGGCAAGGACAGGTATATCCCTGCCTTCAGGATCTTCTCCTTCTTAAGCCTCTCATTGCTGCGCGGAAGCCCTGACCAGAAGCTACGGCAATATCCTTCCGGAATATCAAGCCTCTTGGTCGGGAAGAACGGGTAGATGAAATTCCTTCGGCCGCCAAGCTCTTGGATGAGCTGGTTCTCCTTTTCCACTATCTTCTCAAGCTCAGCCCCGTAGAGCCTCACCCTTCTCTCGATGGATCTTCCTTTCCTGTAGTAAAGCCCTTGCTCAAACTCGTTTATGGTTGTTATGAACTGAAGCCTGTGGAACAGGCCCACGAACTCTGTCACGAATCCCATGATGTCATCTCTTCAATATGATATCCATTAATATCTTATGTCTATTATCTCCAAGAATAAGGCTTGGAGTGACTGCTCACTCTCTTTATGGCAGGGATAATAAGCACTTTCTTATAAGCTTTTCTGGCTCCCGAACAACTCCCGAACAAAAACCTATAATTCCGAAAAGCTTTTTAACCCATCTTTTTTCCATTATTATGGGTGGATTAATGGATGTTATTATCTGGATACTGCTGGCCACATTGATCAATGGCCTGGTGGCATTCATAGGAGTGTTTGCATTGGGATTGAGTGAGAAGCTCTTCAATGAGCTGCTCATGACTTTTGTCGCATTCTCGGCAGGAGCATTGCTGAGCGGCGCATTCTTCCACATAATCCCTGAGGTTTCAGAATCCCTTCAGTCCATGACGCTCTCAATATATATCATGGCAGGGTTCGTGCTGTTCTTCATCATAGAGCGCATCCTTCACTGGCATCACTGCCATGATGAGCATTGCGAGACTCATCACATGGAAACAAATCCTGTGTCTTATCTGGTGCTGTTCGGGGATGCGATCCACAACTTCGTCGATGGCGCCATCATCAGCGCAGCCTTTGTCTCCAGCATATCGCTAGGCATATTTACGACGCTTGTCATCATCGCTCACGAGATTCCGCAGGAGCTCGGTGATTTCGCGGTGTTGGTGCATGGCGGCATGAAGAAGAAGAAAGCTCTAATCTTCAACTTCCTATCACAGCTCACCTGTGTGCTGGGAGGAATCTTCGGCTATTTCCTCTCCTCAAAAATCCAGGGCGCAATTCCCATAATGCTTGCATTTGCAGCAGGCGGCTTCATCTATGTCGCTGCCTCTGACCTGATCCCTGAGCTGCACAAGGAGCCAAAACTCAAGAAGGCTTTGCTATCATTTCTCTTCTTCCTTGCAGGTCTGGGCTTGATGATTCTTCTTAAGAGTCTGTTTGGAGAATGAGCGGAGCATCTGCTGATCTCTAGCTTCCGCCGATTTTTTGCTATCTGCAACCCAATCCTTGAAAAGCTTTAAAAACAAGGTTTTGTTATCTTCTCATGTTAAGAGGTGTTTTGATGAGATTTTTCAAGGAATTCAAAGATTTTGCCATGCGCGGCAATGTGGTTGACATGGCTGTAGGTATAATCATTGGCGGTGCCTTTGGGAAGATTGTGAGTTCATTCGTGAGCGATGTCGTCATGCCGCCCATAGGAATGCTGCTGGGCAACGTTGATTTCAAGGAATTAATGTTTGTCATGAAGCCAGCCACTGAGACAACAGCTGCAGTGGCAATAAAATATGGTTTGTTCATCAACACAATAATTGACTTTGTGATAATAGCGCTGGCGATATTCCTGGCTATAGGAGCCATGAACCGCATGCGCAAGAAAGAGGAGGCTGCTCCTGCAGAGCCGCCCAAGCCGAGCGAGGAAGTGAAGCTTCTCACTGAGATCAGGGATTCGCTCAACAAGAATTAATTAAGATTTTTTTTTTAATCATTTTTTATTCCAGTCTATCATCATGCCGTTTCTTTTTGCATCCTGGATCGTGAATCCTTCAGGATATCGCTTCCGTAGCTTCTCGATGTTCTCATCAAGGACTTCCTGCATGTCCCATTCGAAGAAGTTACATATCATGGCTGCATACCAGAGGGCGTCTCCTATGTTCTCCCTTATGCCTGTTTTCTGGTCGTTGTCATGGGCGAATGTCTTCTTGATGCAGCTAGCCACATCGCCAGCCTCTCCTGCGATACCCAATCCCCAAGTGAGTATTTCCTTCTCAGCGCTTTCGAACTTCTTGGCTGTCGCCTTGCAGAGCTCCTGGTATTCTTTCAGTCCGGCAAATTCTTTTTTCTCTGCCATCAATCAACAGCCTCTATAATCACATTCTCCCAGAACTCTGACTCGTTTATCTCTCCGTTGCCGAGGGCCTTGACATTCTCGCTGCCTGTCGTCAGCTTTGCCGCAGGCATATAATTGATTGTGTTGACTATGATTATCTCCTTGTACCCGAAGTTCGCTGCGCTGGCGAATATCATACCCCAGTCAGAGACCATCTGAGCGTCGTACTTGTTGGCTTCAGATGATTCATAGACTATCTCGGCCTTGTCCCCATAAGAGCTTATGGCTGTGTAGGACACATTGTTGACCTTGAGCATCTTACCGATTATCTGGGCTTTTTTCTGGTCGAGCTCTGATGGTCCGCAGGCCACCAGCATTATCGCAAGTGTGATGATGAGCATGATTATGATTATTTTTTTCATTTTATTCCCTCTTAGTAGGCTGATATCCCGTTCGGGTCGCAGTTCTCAGGGTCATCAATGCATTTCTGCATCGAGTTGGTCCTCTGCGCTCTCTGCGTAGCCACCTTCACCACGACCCCGAAGGTCTCCTTTGATACTGTTGATACTGTGCTGCCGAAGACAGGCACATACTGGGTTGCGTACTCAAGGCCTTTCCCTAGCAGGACCGCTCCTTTGAGCACCTTTGCCTGGCCTTTGTCTATCTTCCCTTCTGCGACCATCTTGTTGAACTCATCCACTTTCTTGTAGACGCCCATGACCTCATCATAGACTCCTTTTATCTTCTTTATCTGCTTGTCAAGCTTGTCGTATGCTTCCGAAGCCTTGTCATATTTCGCCTTCATGCTTTCAAGGTTTGACAGCCCCCATTTGAGGTTATCTCCGCCGTTCTCCTTCATCCAATCCCATCCTTTCTCTGTGGCGGCGTCTATCATCTCCTGTTTTTTCTCGTCAGTGTAATCCTGCATATGGCTCTTCATCTGGTCCATCAGTGTGTTGGCTGCCTCATCAAGCCTTTTCACAGTCTCCTTCTGCTCCTTTATATCCTTGAGCTTCTGGACCAGCTGGTCTATGTTGAGATTAGGATTTGCCGCCCTTGCCTTAATGAAGTCCTGGGCGATCTCTGATTTGACATCATCATCCTCGATGTCGCCCATTATCTCTTCCCTGTTCTTCTTTAGGTAATCTGCCTGGGCGGAAGGGGTCATGAAATCAAGCATGTCTTTCTTCTTCTTCTCGAGCTCAGCCAATCTTCTTGCGGCCTCAGCATCCCCTTTTCCTGCATCGCTCTTCAAGCCGTCAATCTCATCATTGATGGCCGTGAGCTTGTCAGCGGTTATGGTCGGGGCGACCTGGGATTTGCAATTCTCGAAAGCAGCGCCGGTCATCTTCTTGCAGCCTGCAGGATCCTCCTTTGCCACAGCCACGTCTGTGAAGCATTCTTCCTGGGTGTATGAGTACATCCCTCCCTTGATCTTCTTGCAGGGCTCATAATCTCCCGTGTTCTGGGCAACCATGAGATAGCATTTGTCTTTCGGAGGGTTGCTTCCTGTTTTCTCGAACTCCTTCGGGACTTTTATATTGTCGCAGATATCCGCATCCCCTGCCTGCACAGCCTCTCCTTGGTAGCAATGGGCGCTGTCAGGGTTCATGTCGCAGGCACTGCCAAGGAACATGCTGAGCAGCGACCAGTCGCAGGCAGTCATGAATAATGCTGATAGCAGGATGATGGCTATCACAAGCGGTTTCTTATTCATCCTTGCCACCCCGCTTCTTGGATGCTTTGGATGGGACTAACAGCAGAGCTGCTGCCCAGATGATCATTACCAATGTCGCGTAGAACAGCTGCCTGCCTGTGAAATATATTATTCCGTTAGCCCAGGTCGTGTAGCCGTTCTCGAAGAATGCTAGCTTCAGTCCGATTAGGAACCAGAATCCGTAGACCGCCAATAATATTATTGGAACAGCCGCTCTAAACTTCGTGAGCCTGAACAGCTTTGCGATGCCATACCATACGAACAGGCTGATGAGCATGATGGCTCCAAGTGCAAGGCCGAAGAACGCGCCGTACTTGGTGAAGAGGTCAAGGATATCTTCTCCTCCCCCGAAGTTCCTGATGCTAGGAACCTCGCTGTTCGCAGCATTGTAGTTTTTTATCGCAGATGATTTTCCTGCGTAGAATATCGCCAGGAACAATGCGCAGAAGATCACGAAGCTGAGGAATAGGAACAGGGGCCTTGAAGAAAAGCTTCTGTGCTCATGTTCTGCATGCTCAGATGATGAGCCCTGCCCTGCGGCCGACTTTTTTCCCTTCTCAGCGTGCTTAGCCAACGATTCACTCCCCCTGATCTTTTTGTATAAAATATAATTATATAAATCTTCCGATACCTTTTTATACGTCGCTCACCAGGTTCATGCCAGGAAGAGGTGTTTTTTTGCATAGGAAAGAGGGAGCTACGCTCTGGGCATTATCCATAAGAGAGCTTCTGGAGCATTTCAAGACATCTGAGAGAGGCCTCTCCAGCTCAGAGGCTCTGGAGCGCCAGAAGAGTTATGGTGTCAATGAGCTTCTGCGCAAGGACAAGAAGCACGGCCTTGGCATATTTCTAGGTCAATTCAAGAACCCATTGGTCTCTGTCCTGGTAGGAGCGGCGATAATCACTGCGTTCATCGGAGATACATTGGAGGCTGTGGTCATCCTAGGAATAGTTCTGCTCAACGCCATCCTGGGCTTCATCCAGGAGTACAAGGCAGAGAAGACCTTGCGTGAGCTTAAGCGCTACATAATGCTCGAGGGAAAAGTCCTCAGGGATGGAGAGATCGTCGAGGTTGATGCAAAGGACCTTGTGCCCGGCGACATAGTCCATCTTAACATAGGTGATATAATCCCTGCTGATGTGCGACTCATACATGTCGATGACATGGCAACAGACGAGTCTTCTCTCACAGGAGAGTCTTTGCCTGTCATAAAGAGGATAACTATTGTGAGCGAGGCTCGCTCTTTGCCGCAGTATCTCCATAACGTAGCTTTTTCAGGGACTACTGTGGCCAGCGGCTCAGGCTATGGAGTGGTGATTGCCATTGGTGAGAAGACTTTCTTTGGCAGGATAGCAGCCCATCTAAGACAGAAGGAGCCTGAGTCAGAGTTCCAGAGGAGCATACGCGAGTTCGGCAACTTCACCCTTAAGATAATATTATGCATGACTGCCTTCATATTCCTGGCCAATGCCTTACTTGGCAAGGGTGTGCTTGACTCTTTCACTTTTGCCATCGCACTCGCGGTGGGAATAACTCCTGAGGTTCTGCCAATAATAATGACCATCACGCTATCAAGCGGAGCACTCAAGATGTCGAAGCAGAAGGTTGTTGTCAAGAGCCTCGGGGCTGTCGAGGATCTCGGGAATATTGATACTCTCTGTTGCGACAAGACAGGCACCCTCACAGAAGGAGCTCTCTCATTGCATGAATACTCAGATCTCGATGGCAAGAAAGATGATAAGCTTGTGCTTTACGGCCTCCTATGCAACTCAGCCAGGAGCACTGCTGAGGGCAGGAATTTTAGTAATCCCATTGACAAGGCGATCTGGGAGAGCGACAAGGTTAATGCGCTCAAGCCTTCCATATCAAAGTATACAATCCTTGATGAGAATGATTTTGACTTTGACAGGAAGAGGATGAGCGTGAATGTCAGCTTCGGCCATGATAAGAAGAGCTTCCTTATAGCCAAGGGGGCTCCTGAGAACATAATAAAGGTTTGCAGCTTTGCTTCTATAAAAGGCAGGAACAAGCGCCTCAATAAGTCGCTACGCCAGAGCATAGAGAAGAAGGTAATTGATTATGAGGAGCACGGCTACCGCGTCATAGCTGTGGCTGAGAAGAGCACTAAGAAGAAGGAGGCTGACAAGTACCAGGAGCATGACCTGACCTTGTTGGGATTCCTGCTGTTCCTCGACCCTCCTAAGGAGAGCGCTCGCGAGACTCTTGCGTTGATGAAGAGCCTTAACATCAGCATCAAGATCATGACTGGAGACAGCCCTGTGATAACAAGGAAGATCTGCACCGATGTAGGTCTTGAGATTATCAATGGCAGGATAATAACTGGTGATGAGCTTGATAAGCTTGACACTGCAGAGTTTTATGCCTACGCCAACAAATACAATATCTTCGCAAGAGTTACTCCTGAGCAGAAGCATAACCTGGTCAAGAGCATGACTGAGGCAGGAAAAGTAGTGGGCTTCTTGGGCGACGGCATCAATGATGCTCCTGCGCTCAAGGCGGCTGATGTCGGCATAACAGTTGACTCTGCAGCAGGAATCGCAAAGGATGCCTCTGACATAATCCTCTTGAGGAAAGGGCTTAATGTCCTTGCTGATGGTATAAAGGAGGGCAGGAAGACTTTTGGCAACATCAACAAGTACATTATGAACACCATCAGCGCCAATTACGGCAACATGATAACAGTGGCAGCCTCATCGATATTCCTGAAGTTCATCCCGATGCTTCCCTCCCAGATCCTTCTGAACAACTTCATCAGCGACATTCCTCAGCTGACCATCGCAACAGATAACGTGGATAATTATTTCCTTAGGAAGCCTAAGAAGTGGAACATCAAGATGATATCTAAGTTCATGATATTTTTTGGGTTCATCAGCACATTCTTTGATCTAGCGTTGATAGCTTTCCTGCTGTTCATCTTCAAGGCTCCACCAGAGCTCTTCAGGACGGCATGGTTTGTCGAGTCATCCATCAGTGAGATAATAGTGACCTTTGCCATTAGGTCAAGGATGCCATTCTATAAGAGCAAGCCTAGCAAGTGGCTTTTGCTGAGCTCTGTGCTGTGCATAGGAATTGTTTTTGGGGTCACCTATCTGACAATAGGCAAGGCAGTGTTTGATTTCGTCATGATGCCCTGGGCAATTGTTTCTCTGGTAGTGGGAGTGCTTGTTACCTATTTCATCACAGCAGAGGTGGCTAAGAGATACTTCTTCAAGAAGTTCGAGCTGTGAATGACCATTGACTATTTTAGGGTTGCAGAAGTCTTTTTCCTCACAAAACGTTAAATTTATATATGAAGCCGACTTTTCAGGTGATAGTATACCAGAGTTTGTTCTAGAAATAGACCAGATGAAGTATAACTAGCTAGCATTAAGGCTAGACAAGAATAGGTGAAATATACGATGGGATTCGGAAACAAGTTTGGTGGCCCAAGAAGTTTTGGACCAAGAGAGATGCACAAGGCAACTTGCTCAGACTGCGGCAAGGAATGTGAAGTTCCTTTTAAGCCAGCAGAAGGCAAGCCGGTCTACTGCAAGGACTGCTACCAGAAACACAAAAAGTTCTAAGAGCAATCCAAAATTTTTAAGATTCTGGTCCCTCGTGAATAACAGAGAATCAGAATTTATTTTTCTTTTTTTTTTAACTCATTCCTTAAGGGTTAAATTGGCTGTATTATTATAGATATAAAAATAGAGAACTATCTTTTCAAGAACCTCTTCTCGTTCCCATTAAGGATATCTGCAAAGCTCTTCTTTTTTTCCTTGGCCTGCTTCAGAAGATTGTCTTTAAGAGCATCCCATCTTCTGCCTGTAGGAGTCTTTGCAAGACCACCGCGGGCCGTCTCCTTCAGCTCATCGCTCATGCTGTTGCCTATTTCGCGCATGGCGCTAGCTACCTCGTCGAATGGAATGAATGACTTGATGCCTGACATGGCCATCTGCGCAGAGACGAATGCGACGCCAACGCTTGTTGCATTCCTCTTTCTGCAAGGGACCGAGACGATTCCTGCTACTGGATCGCAGACAAGGCCCAGCATGTTCTTCAGTGCTATGGCTGCGGCGTTCTCAACCATATCAGGATTGGTCTTTGCATGACTGTTCATTAGCTGAACTATCGCAGCAGCTGCCATTGCTGTAGCGCTTCCGCACTCTGCCTGGCATCCGTGGGCTGCTCCTGAAATCGAGGCGTTCTTGACTATTGAAAGCTCGACAGCAGACGCTGTAAGTAGGGCTTTGTGCATTTCTGCCTCAGATGAGCCGTAGTCCTCTGCCACCGCAAGGATGCATGCAGGTACTATCCCTGAAGCGCCTGCAGTAGGGCATGCAATGACCTGTCCCATGTTAAGATTATTCTCAGTGATTGCCAGCGCATAGGTGCAGGCCTTATGCAAGGTATTCCCGAGGATGCGAACCTTGATGTTGTTCATCTTCTTAGATTCCTGTGAGAACATTAGATTCTTGAATTTGAATTTTCCTTCAAAGCCGTTCTTCATCGCGCTTCTGAATACGGTGAATGATCCTCTAAGTTTTGTTTCGACCTCTTTTTTTGAGCGCTTGAAATGCTTCCGCTCATAATCGAATATTACGTCTCCGACAGTCTTCTTTGATTTATAGGCCTCTTTCACGAATCCACGTAGGATGTAGTCAGTCATCTTTTCGTTCCATTCTTTTTGTTCCCGTTGATAGAGTTGAACTTGAATCTTCCGCCCCCAATAGACACTCCCTTGAACTGATGAAGATTGTTCTTATCATCAATGACTTCGGCGATCAGAGTATTTGGATGCATTGATTCATCACGTTTATGAGCCCAGCTCACCTTGAGATTGACTTTTTCTGCGTGTGAAAAAGAGAAAGGGACTCTCGGGTCATTATCCTTCCAGCCCAGAAGCCCTGCGACAAAAGCACTTTTTGTCATGTGGGCGTCACCGGTGTCTGCGAGCGAGTTGTAGAGAGTGATATGGGCCTTTGTTATCCATCCGACTGCTTCCTTTACGCTCCGGCCGATGCGCATTACGCCTGCGGTGTGGCTGCTAGAGGGACCAGTAATCTCAGAACTGACCAGATCAAGAGGGCTTGTGAGGATTTTTTTCATGAGACCCTTGCTACAATGGTAGTTTATAAATTTTGCTGGGTTATTGAATCTTGATATCAGGCACTGGACATCCCATCGCAAAGCTTTAAAACAGGAGCATATTATTCTCCTCCATGGCTTCAAATCGCGTTGTGAAGGATTCGCTTGTCGATCCAGTTAATGATGCAGTGAAGCAGGGCCGGACAGTATATTCTCATTCCCGCCTATCGACTTTTGAGCAGTGCCCTCTAAAGTTCAGGTTCGCCTATATTGATGAGCTTGAGACAGATATTGAGGAGAGTATAGAATCATTCCTGGGTAAGAGGGTTCACGATACCCTGGAGAAGCTCTACAATGACCTGAGGTTTCAGAAGCCCAACACCCTCCAAGAGCTGTTGCATTTCTACAACGACGAGTGGAAGAAGAACTGGAATGAGAAGATTCTCATCGTGCGAGAGCAATATGATCAGGAGAATTTCCGCAGGATGGGTGAGAAGTTCATAACCGATTACTATAATCGCCACAATCCTTTTGACCAGGCTCGTACCATAGGACTTGAGATGAGGATAATGATAAAGCTTGACAATGAAGGCAAGTATATGCTCCAGGGCTTTATCGACAGGCTTGCAGATGCAGGCGATGGGGTATATGAGATTCATGATTACAAGACAGGCAACACCTTGCCTGAGCAGGAGAAGATTGATGCTGACCGGCAATTGGCGCTCTATTCCATTGCTGTGCGCGAGAAATTCAGGGACTGCAAGAAAGTCATCCTGATATGGCATTATCTTGCCTTTGACAAAGAGCTCAGGAGCGAGAGGTCAGAGGAGCAGCTCAAGAGGCTGAAGGCTGATTCTGCCGAGCTGATAAGGAAGATCGAGAGCGCAAAGGATTTTGCTCCTTTAGAGTCTGCTCTCTGCGACTGGTGCGCCTTCAGGCCAGAATGCCCGCGATTCAAGCATCTCTTTGAGGTCGAGGACCAGGAGCCAGAGGATTTCCTCGCTGATGATGGCGTGAAGCTTGTGAATGAGTACGCTGGACTCAAGGTGCAGGAGGAGGAGCTCCAGAAAAAAATTGGTGAGCTCCAAAAGAAGATATTCCTTTTCTCCCAGCAGAAGAAGGCCGACAAGCTCTACGGTTCTGATGCAAAGCTCACCATTTGGAAGAAGAGCTGCGTAAAGTTCCCTGGCAAGACAGAATTCAATTATTATGAGTTTGAGAAGGTGATAAAAGAGCTGGGCTTGTTCGATAGGTTCTCTATGCTTGATAAGTTCAAGCTCGAGAAGGCCTTTGAGAACATAGAGATTGATCCAAAGCTTATGGAGCAGCTTGTCAAGTTTGGCAGGAAGGAATTGCTGCAGAGGATTTATCTCGGCAAGAGATGACCTTATTTTGTAACCATTTTTAAGTGATTACAAAATAGAAAGATTTATATACTGGCTCTTCCGTTATAAGTTCTATCAAAGGGAGTTAGGATACATGAACGAAAAAAATATACTGACTGATGTTATGGGAACAATATCGCCTGCGAGTTTTCTCGAGACGATAATGGAAGATTTCAAGCAGAACGGAGAGTCATTCATACAAAGCTTTGCCGATCCTGATTTCATGAGGATTGTGGAGAATCTAAGGAAAGAGAGCGGTAAGACCACTCCAGCAGAGATAGTCAAGTATGTTGCTGATCAGCTCAACAAGAGAGTGCTTTCGCCTGATTACCTGGCATTGTCAGGAGCAGTCACCGTTGATGCATACCTGAGCAAAAGATTACAAGCACCATTCTTCGATGATGTACCTGCCACATTCAGCAGATGGACAAAAGAAGAGGGAAAGACGCTCTATATATTCTCAAACGGAAGCGAGCATTCCCAAAGAGTTATGTTCCTGAATGCGACACTAGTTCCAAGCGCAGCAAGGACAAACCTGGCGGCCTATGTTAATGGCAGATTCATCGACACTGCTGATGCAGGGAAGAAGAACAATTCTGATAGCTACCTAAGAATAGCTGATAAAATAATCAAGGCAGCTCCTGAGGAGATACATTTCCTATCTGACCTTGTCGAAGAGCTTGACGCTGCATGCAAGGCAGGGATGCCTGTTACCATGGTCAACAGGCCTGGAAACAAGCCGCAGCCTGTCAACAAATATAATGCAGTGACCAGCTTTGCAGACCTTTGATTGACCTGAGCCGAGTCGATTGCTTAAATTTTTTTCTTATTTTATATTATAAATATTTTCTCACAACGTTTAAATACAACCCTGCGTTCTTAATATTCATGCCAAGTTTCTGGAGAGCGGTAAATGGAGTAATCGATGAGGCAGATATAGTCCTCGAGATAATAGATGCCCGCGCAGTGGATGAGACCCGCAACAGGGAGATCGAGGACAAGGTGAAGAGGCAGGGAAAAATCTTGATATATGTCCTCAACAAGTGCGACCTGGCTGACCAGAAAACGATGGAGCAATGGAAAAAGACCCTCTCCCCTTGCGTGTTCGTCTCCTGCATAGATTATCATGGCATCAAGATGCTCAGGGAACGCATTATAATAGAGGGAAAACGCATTGGCAAGGACCGCCCTCGCGTCGGAGTCCTAGGCTATCCCAACATGGGCAAGAGCTCTGTCATCAATGCTTTGAACGGAGCAGGCAAGGCCAAGGTCTCTGCAGAATCCGGCTTTACCAAGGGAAAGCAGTATGTCTCTGCCCGCGGATTTGTAATGATAGACTCTCCTGGAGTGATCCCTTACCTTGAGAAAGATGACGTGAAGCACTCTATGGTGGGCATCAACACCCATGTCAAGGATCCTGAATCTGCCCTTCTGAAGATAATGGAAGCTCACTCAGGTTTGGTAGAGAAGCATTATGGCGTTCCATTAGACGAAGACAAGGAAGACACTCTTGAAGAGATATCCCTTAAGCTCAAAATAATAAAGAAAGGCGGTGAGCCTGACACATTCAAGGCAGCTCAGAGAATTCTCAAGGACTTGAGAGAAGGGAAGATGATTATCTTGTGATTAGAGATAATTTCCCATCTTCCTCGCATAGCTGGCGGCGTTCTTAAATTTCTCGTTGATCATCATCCCTGAGATCATGATATTGTCTATGCTCTCATTAATTAGCTCTCTTCCGAATTCAACTGCGCCGCCACGAATTCTATATGCTAGCTGCCCTGCCCTGTAAATGGCTTGCTTGAAATGTTCTCTTCTATGATAGCGCTTTTCGCCCCTTATGTCTGCCTTCATCTTTAGCTTGAGGGCGATGTCCGACAGATAGCCTAGGAGTCCTATTTTCCTTAATATGAAAGCCCCGTATGCATCTACGGCAGTCGGCGATCCCGTTGCTTTGCCTGTTTTCTTGATATGGTGCCTCCTGAAAGTTCCGACCGCAACGTAAACCACACCAAGCCCTATACTGATCTTCTCAGCTTTTGTGACTGCGCTCGAATTGTGCAACGCAAGATGATTCAGCGCATTCAACCCTCCGGAGAATAATGCGCAATAGAAACCGCTGTATATCTGGAACATCGCGTTGATGTATGATAGCTCTGCGGGTTTGTAGTGGGTATTGCAGACCGCGTTCACAGTATTGCATATCACTGTCAATGTTTTTCTGTCTGTCTGGCCTGCGAAGATCCCGAAGCTTTTCTTTGAGGCCTGCTTTATCAGCCTGCTCTTCCTGCCAGGAGTCACGTTTGCTCCAGCGAGTATTTCCTCAAGATCCTTGCCTGTCGTATGCATCAAGAAAAGATTTTGCTATCGCATTATAAATCTTTGCCATGTGGCTAAATGATGATGAGAATGATAATAAAATAAAAAAAAATAAAATTAAGAGAATATTTATCTCTTTTTTCTGCCTCGGGCCATCTTGGCTCTTGCAGAGTTTCCTTTCTTGTCAATGAAGTAGAGCCATCCTTTCTCTCTCTTAAGTCCGCACTTGCAGAGGACCTCCTGCTTCTTTGATGTTTTCTGGCCTTTTCTTGCCATCTGGACTCTGGCTGCATTTCCTTTCTTGTCGACGAAATAGAGCCATCCTTTCTCTCTCTTAAGTCCGCACTTGTGTAGAACTTCTGCCATTTTTTTATTCACCCCATGTCTTTTCTTATTAACCCTTAACTCAAGGTTATTAGAGGGGATTGATTGGTAGTGATATATAAATATTGTCATATTTAGAGGGAAAAACAGCAGCCGCGTCATGTCTGCGAGGTCGTGACGTCATTGCGATATATTAATAAACGGTTGGATTAATAGCCCTTGTTGTGGTTTCACCCGACGATAATCTTTCAGCCGATCATATTGAGAAGACCAAGAGATATTCAATTATAGATGGATCAGGCTATAATGTGATGGTCGGATTCGGAGAGCAATATGTCATACCATTCGCCCTCAGACTCGGTGCTTCGAATTCAGAGGTGGCTATCCTGTCGTCGGTGCCGACATTCCTCGGCACATTGTTTCAGCTGTTTGGGGCTAAGCTAACAGACATCTTCAAGAGCCGCAAGAAGTTGCTTGTCTTCTTCGCCTCCTTCCAGGCATTGATCCTTTTCCCGCTGTTCCTGCTTCCATTGCTAACCAGGAGCATATTGCTGCTCACTATGTTCTTCTCCCTTTTCATGATTTTCTCAAACATAGTGGTGCCTGCCTGGACCTCTATGATAGGCGACATAGTGAAAGACGATGCCCGCTCATCTTATTTCGCTAGGAGGAACAGGATAACCTTATCAGTTCTTGTCTTTGCCCTGATAATGGCAGGCTTGATTCTCAACCATTTCTCTGAGATCAATGTCTGGCTTGGCTTCGGAATATTGTTCAGCATAGCTGTTTTCGGGAGGATAGTGTCACTGATATTCCTGTTCAAGCATTTTGAGCCTAGGAAAACACCAGTCGGAGCCACAAGGCTTTCTTTCATTGAGTTCACGCAGCATATGCGACGCAGCGATTTCGGGAACTTTGTCATCTTCAGGATATCCATAGCCTTCTGCGCAATGATAGCAGTGCCATTCTTCTCAGTGTACATGCTGAAGGATCTTGGCTTCAGCTACATACAATATAGCTCGGTGATCCTTATCCCTGTGCTGATAAAAGCATTATCTGCACCTTACTGGGGCAGGCTCTCGTCGAGATTCGGCAACAGGAACGTAATGTATATTACTGCAATTCTCATCACATTGATTCCTGTGCTATGGTTTCTCTCAGGATACTTCTTCAGCGATAATGCTCTGATAGTCTTCCTAGGAATACTTTTGGCAGAAGCTATCAGCGGATTTGCGTGGGGCGGCTTCGAGCTGGTAAACTTCAATTATATGCTTGAGACTTCATTGCCTGAGCTTAGAGCGAGATTAATCGCATATTTCAATGTCATGTTTGGGATTGCAGTCCTGCTTGGCGGGCTTCTCAGCGGATTCCTTATAAAGATTTTCACTGAGATCAATGTGCCTTTCGGAGCCATACTGGCGATCTTCTTGATATCTGCTTTGACAAGGATGCTTGTTGTCCTGCTTCTGATGCCTAGCGTCAAGGAAGTCAAGCATCTGGAGATTATTGATGAGCGCAAGCTCTTCTTCGAGGCGGTGATTGTTAGGCCTTTCGGCTTTGCGCTGCACAGCGCTCTTGCGACACTCACATTCATAGAGCAGGGCATAACCACTGTTGGCCGGAAGACAGGAGAGGAGCTTGAGAGGATATCAGAGCCGCTGATCCCGTTCTTCATGAGCAGGCGCAAGAGATGAATATGAGAAAGGGATGTGGTTGATCTTGAAAAGATATATTTAATCATTTTCAAGTGGTTAAGATTCTAAAAATTTATAAATGAGAGTGCATACCAAAAAGAAAAAAGGTATGCGAGGTTTGATTGTTATGACTCAAGCAAAAGGATTAGAATTAGATAACATAGTTAGCGTTTTCGGACCATTTCATTCCGCTCAAAAGAAGCTTGTTCCTGATTCTATTCAGGAGGCTCATATGATACAGAAACAGCGGGGGAATAATCCTGTGCTCAGAACAAACTTTTTTTATACTGGTGATACTCTAGTCTATTCAGTGCAAGGTGGGGTTGCTGTTCTTGATATTGGGAGTGCAGATCTTAATCCTGTTCTTAAGGACGAGAACATTGAAGATGTTGTAATTCAGCTTTTAACCATGCATGATTACGGTGTCAAGCCTGAAGACTTTAAGCCGATACAAATAGAAGCAGGCAAAAAGTATGGAAAAGTAACAAGGATAGACTTGTCAAAGCTCAGCCATAAAAAATATGATTTTAATCCTGAATGGTGTTACATAGAATTTGGCACTGAGAGGGATAAAAAGACCAAGACCTACGAAGGCCTAGAAAATTCTGAAGACAGAAAACTTGCAGAGGCTGTTCATGGAAACATAGCTCGGTATAAGAGGACTGGAAAGCACACTCATGACTTTCATAATGCGATGAAGATGGTTAATGATGAGAACACAGTAACAAGAATATATTTCCTAAACCCAGACTATGTTCAGAAAGTTACAAAAGAAGGAGAAATCCCTGTGGCGCGTCTCGGCAGGCTCACTAACTTTGACGACAGTAGCAACTTCAATGCTGGCGATAGGGACGTATGCAGCTACCTTATCAGCGTTCGTGGGATACTTCGTGATCAAAAATAAAAGATTATGTTTTGAGGTTTGATTGTTATGACTCAGGCAAAAGGTTTGGATGGTTTGGTTAATGTTCATTGTCCTTTGGACAAGGCTCTTGCGGAGTTGGTTCCTGAGTCTATTAGGATGGCTCGTGAGATTCAGCAGGAGAGAATAAAGAATATAAGCCTTAGGAGGGAATGTTTCGCTACTGGTGATGGCTGCGTCTATAATATTGAGAAAGGCGAGGCAGTCCTTTACTTCACCGATGCTGAGCTTAATCCTGTTCTTAAGCAGGAGAACATTGCTGCTGCTCTAAGCCAGATTAGGAAGGATGGGCACTACAATGTGAAGTACAGGGATTTCTCCATGATAAAAGATGCTGCTGATAAGGATAGTGGTGCCGAGCGCTATCTCTTGTCTGATCTGGAATTGGCCAGGTCTGATACTTCTGGTAATCAGTGGCGCTTTTTCGAGATTGGCACTAAAAAATATTATACGCTCAATGAGGTTCAGAGGTCTTTTGTAAAGCAGGTTCATGGCAAGGGAAAACAATTTACTGAATTGATGAATGAAATGAGCACAGATTTTATAACTGATGGAATAACCGAGACTAAAATCTTTTTTTCAGATCCGAAAAGCGTCCATGAGATCGCCAAGAATGGGCCTGTGGCGCGCATTTGCTGGCTCAGCAACTTCAATCTCAGCAGTTACTTCTACGCCAGTATAAGGATATTAGGGCAAGAAAACATCCTTGTCCGCGGAGAGCTTCGTGACCGATAATAAGATTAGAGTGTGAGAATTGATTGATATGAATAAATCTGAGTTGGAGCAGTTAATTAAAGAGAGAGGATTGGTCAATGTTCTTTGCCCTTTGGAAAAGGCTTATGCTAAGCTTGTTCCTGAGTCTATTAGGATGGCTCGTGAGATTCAGAAAGAGCAAAGATACTCTTTTGCTTATGATTCTTTCATTGTTGGCGATGGCATAGTCTATGCTATTGAAGACAAGAAGGCCGTCCTTTATGTCACTGACACACAGCTTAATCCTATCTTTAAGAAGGCGAATTTCACTGATGCTCTTAGGCAGATAAGAGATAATGGTCATTACAAAGTCGAGCCTAATGATATTTCTATGATAATAAACGCTGCTAATAATAATGTCGGCGCTAAGCGTTACCTCCTGTCAGACTTGGGATTGTCTGTTGATTTGGAAAATGATGAGTCAGGAGTGGGCTTTTTTGAGATTGACACTGCAAATTATAAGAATCAGCTCATTGGTTTTCAGAGGTCTTTTGTTGAACAAATTTACGGCGGAGGAAAACAGCTTGCTAGGGTGATGAATAATATGAGTGAAGTAAATCGCGTACCTAAAGCTAATATATATGCATTAACTCCAAAAAATGTTCAGGTCCTTGCCAAGGCGGGGCCTGTGGCTCGTATCGGAGTGCTCGTTTTTTCAGGTTATGAGAGCACCTTCTATGCTGGTGAGAAAAAAATAGACCGTCGTTTTCCGATAGGCAAAAGCGAATTCATAGTTCGCGGAGTGCCTCTTGAAGCTCCTGGAACTCCTCCTGACTACAAAAATGCTTTCGAGACCCTGCTGGATGATCCTGAAGAGACGCGGAAGCACATGACTGCTTCTCAGGCAGCAGGGATTATGGAGCTTGCTAACAATTTCTTCCAGAGGAGCAATCGATAATTAAATTCTTTGACTGATTTTTTTTTTTCTTTCCTAGCTCAGAATATTCTATTTTCTGCATTTGTGCTGTTGCTACCGAGAGGGTTATTCAAAACCTTTATATACTCAAACTTCAAGGGATTGCATTAACCATATCAGAGGTGAGATTAGTTGGATATCATTCTGAAGAAGATACCTAAGAATCCTATAATAATAGAGGGATTCCCTGGCTTCGGCCTTGTTGGCACGATAACGACTGAGTTCTTGCTTGATCATCTTAAGGCCACCATGATAGGTGAGTTCAGATATACTGAGCTAAGCCCCATAATTGCAATCCATAAGGAAAAGCTAGTGAACCCGATGGCGGTCTGGTATGTGCCGAGCAAGAACATTGTGATACTCCACACCATACTCAATGTTCGCGGCTTTGAATGGGAGATCGCTGACAAGATAGCTGAGATGGCCAAGAAAATGAATGCTAAGGAGATAATAGGCTTGGAAGGAGTGGCCACCGACGAGCAATCAGATGATATCAAGGTCTATTATTATGGCAGCGAAAAGATGAAAAGCCATGGAGCCATACCTGTGAAGGAGAGCATTATCATGGGCGTCAGCGCAGCCCTGATGCAGCGCTTTCCTAAGATGAACTGCCTATTCGCAGCAGCCCACAGCCAGCTGCCTGACAGCAAGGCAGCAGCCAAGATGATAGAGGTTCTAGACAAATATCTTGGGCTTAAGGTTGATTATGTCCCTCTCATGAAACAGGCAGAGGAGTTCGAGAGCAAGATCAAGAACATAATGCAGCAGAGCAACAAAACTCTCCGAGAGGCTGACAAGAAAGCCATGAGCTATCTTGGATGATTAAGAAAGCACTATTCATCTTCTCTTTTTCTTTCTTGAAGCAGATTTCGCTTGTCTTTTTTTCTTCTTAGCAGGGGCAGCTCTCTTCTTTGGCATGACCTTCTTTTTTCCTTTTACCTTAAGTCTATTCCTTTTTTGAACTCTTGGCTTGAGCTGCTCATTGATCTTTTCATCTTTTGGTATCAAGACAGGGATTCCGATCTTTCTGCTTGACGGGCTTGGCGGCGCCGATGGGATGATATATTCCATGAACCGCCTGAAGTGGAGGTCAAGGATTGTGGAAAGAAGCAATGAATAGACTGCGAATGCTATCATCAGCTGGAGGATGGTTGTTATGAACTTAGGGTGGTCATATGCTGCAAGTACGACCGCAACCACTATGACCGCGAATCCTTTTGGCATGTTGAATGCGATGAACATCTTCTCCCTGGGAGTATAATCCTCTTTCTTCAGAGAGATATGCACAGCGACCATCCTTATTATCATTAGAGCAAGGAACAGCAGCATCGATTTGGTGATGAACTCGCCTGTCAACGGCAACTTTATGATTATACCTGCCATGACAAACATTAATATCTCGACTGCGTTGGTCAGCATAGTGCTGAACTCCTCTAGCTGCGGCTTTCCTGTGACATATATGTTCCCGAACAGGAAGCCCATGGTGGCGACAGCGAGCACTCCGTTCCCTCCGATCCTCTCTGTGAAAAGGAAAGCGACCAATGTTATGGTCACAAGAGCTATTGGCGAGAGCTGCATAGAATATTTCTTCCTCATGAGCTTGAGGAGAATGAGCCCAAGCACCAGCCCTACTCCGACTCCTATCGCTAACTGGTAGAAAAGCACAGGAAGATGGCTCATGATCTCCAGCGGCTCATTCCTTGCCCCGAAATTCAGGTCGTTTATGAAAGTAAGCACGATGAAGGGAAGTATTGTCACGACTGCTGTGTTGAACTCAGCCTCTGCTTCCAGGAATGAGAGCAGATGTCTAGCCTTATCCCTTGCGAACTCCTTGAAGAGCACCAGCACAGAGCCAAGATCGGTCTCAATCATCAGCACAGAGAATAGTACAGCAAACAATATTGACATGAGGTTTATTCCTCCGAAGAAAAGCAATGCTGTCAGGGGCGTGAGGAACAGCACTGTCAACAAGAGGAAGTCATCTATGAGCTTGAGAGCTGGAACTGCTGCGTGATTCATCTCCTTGAGCTTGAAGCGGGAGGCGCTGTCAAAGACAAGCATCACCATCGCCAATGTGCCTAGGCCAATTATAAACATCGGATCGAGCTCTATCAATGGCTTGCCCTCATATGAGGCAGAACCTAGGAATATGCCTAGCAGCAGAAGGATTAATGAAGAAGGAATCCTCAATGCCTTTGAGATGATGCTGCATAGGACGCCTAGCATCAATATAGCTGCAACATATGTAAGCAAGATGAAAGGATCCATTCCCACCAAAACCTCTTTTTCTGCTGTTATACTTATTCAGGTTTATAAATCTTTCTCGAGAATAGGCTTCATCCTGCAAGCTATTTAATTATAGTATTAGCAAAAAAGATATAAATCCATCAAGTATGTTTTTTTTTATCATGGCGGAATTCAACCAAGATGGAAGTTTGAAACTTCCTGGTAGCGTACTGAAGCAAAAAGAGGACAACATGCAGAAGATGAGAACGCAGCGCTGCATGAGAATAAGAAAGGAGATTGTTAACCATAATTCGCCAAAGAAATGCCTGCTGAGGCTGACCCTCTCAGAGGCACTGAATGATGAAAGGTTCATCGACACAATATATTCTTATTTCAAGAGCGAGGCAAAGACGCCGATAAAACTCATAAAGACTGGGCGAAATGAATTCGAGATAGAGATCGGCACTGATTTCAAGCGCTGCACAGAATGCGCGTCCCTCATCGGAAGATATCGTGAGTTCTTGAACGGCAACATCATTGAGGAGAAAGGAAACTGCACATTTGCGGGGAGGATGGGGAACTGGTCTGAAGAAGATTATTTTGATTGATGATAAAAGATAAGAACTTCTAGAGAAAAATATGCACCGGCTGTATCTCTCATGGTCGGGTCTGATTCTCGCCTTTCCCTTGCTTTTTAGGCCTTTTGCTTGTCACCTCATTGTATAGTTGTTCCAATGTTCTTTCCTTACCGTGTGGTTTATTTGATAACTCTTCAATCTTGATGGTTGTCGGTTCTGATATTAATGAAAAATTTTCAAATCTAATTGGTGAGAAATCAGTTGTGTGAGGCAGAGGCAATCTACCTTCCACCCAGTCAACCAATCTGTATGCTAAGAGTATAGTTGGCAATAGATCTTGAGGTTGTTTTTCGTCAGATTCTCTTAACTTTTTTTGAATATTAACACGCCCTTGAAGAATACCCAAAGCTAAGCTAGGAGATGCTTTCCATATCCTCCATAACTCCATCCGCAACAGTTTTTCTCCAAACACAGACCCCTTTATCTTATCCCAATTTTTAGTTATATTCTCTCTTTCAGATTGTTCTTTACTATGAAACAGAGCAAGATGCTCTTCTAATTTTGGCTCTTTTAAGTCCCAGAAATCAGATTCAAATAGAACATGCAGAGGTAAATCATCCTCATTAGTAAATACTCTGCCCGATAATAAGTTTATTCTTTGACAATATTGAGAATAAAACACCAACGGAATTAGTGATAGGTCATAATTTGCAATTATTCGTATCGAATCCAAAATAACCTTCTCGCTTAGCGCTATACGATAAGAACCCGCTCTCCTTTGTTGTTTTATTCTAACTCTTTTCATTTTTACAGGAAGACCCTCTTTCCACTCCACCAGTCCCATTTTCTTTCTCATATACTTCAGCATGATGCCAGTATCTCGCGGGGTTTTAAACAGAATTCTTCCTTTGAAAAACTTTCCAACTAGTTGGGTATTAATGACTCGCATGTGCGTCCAATAATCTGATGGGGCTTGATTGTAATTTATAGGAGTGTTGGCATTTTTCGCTGATTCAGAACTGTATTGTGTAAATAATACGAACAAGAGCTCAGCTATTCTTATATCACGTATTATGGACTTATTGGATTTTTTTCGTTTAGTGGTTGTTTTTTTCTTATTCACAATAATGGTAATCATCTCTTATTTATAAATCTTTCCACTATCAATTTATCAGATTTATTGAGACTAAATCCACTATCAAAAAATTAGAATGATGATTAAAATTAATTAATACTATCGTAGATTCAGAATTTGAATGAAAAACCACATAAAACAACTGAGGAAAGTAGGGGGGTATAGTTTCTTAGTCCTCCTCCCGAAGGAATGGGTACAAAAGCAGGGGTTCAACGAGAGTTCGCGTGTTCTTCTACGCGAAGCCAACGACGGGTCTTTGGTAGTAACGAAGGAGGAGGTGAAGGCATGACCTTCACCGTACTTACTCGGTTGAACGAATCTTTGGAAAAACGCTTTCCAGAGAAGATACGCCTAATAAGAAATTTTTATTTTGAAAAGATAGAGGATAAAACACACGAAGGTGAACAAAAATGAAACAAGACGAGGACCTGCTAGCGTTAGGAGAGAGAAGAAAAGAAGCATCAATCAATCATAATTGGTTGATGAGTTGTACAATGAAAGAGCTGTTTTTGAAAGCGACAGAGGAACGCTGGAGCAGAGATGTTTTTGAGACGTGGTTAAAAATAAAGGAAGTTCAAAATATTGAAAAAACAAATAATGTAAGGAGGAATTAACATGATAAAAAAACCAAAGAAGCAAAAGTCAAAAAACTTTTTTAAAACCGAGCCTGCCTTGAATGCCAAGAATACCGTAGAAACCGAAACTCCCCAGAAAACTGCACTTACTGAGAAACTCGAAGAATCCAAAGATATTGAGTCTACCAAGAATACCAACCCTGCTGAAATTATCGAGGAAATAAAGAACACCGAGAAACGCTTAAAGCCTTTAGAAATAGGAAGTTTGGAATTGAAGGAACTTTGCAGTATTCTTGAAGGTGCTAAGCCCGAAGAAGTTCCAAACAAAGAAGCCATATTTAAATATATGAATTGCTTCAGCACATGGAAAGAATCTGACCAAGAATACCATGAAAACAGATGGAACGAAGCTGTGGACTGGATAAAGCAAAAGAAAGCTTCTGATGAATATCGCCTAACGCGCGAGGGTATAGCTGCGCTTTTAAGTGATGGCAAAACTCGATCTGAGGGAATCTTTGAGTTAGCAGTACACTGTGTAGATAAGTTTGAACTCATTGCAAATCAAGAAAGCGATGAGATTCTAGTGTATATGAATGGTATGTACAACCAGAATGGCCATCGAATCATTGCCAAATACATACAAAAGGAACTCAACCTCGAAAATCTAGTCACCATCCACATAATGAACGAGGTAATGGGATATATCAAACGACTAAGATACAAAGACAGAGAGAGTTTAAAGGAACCTATTGATAAAGTGTGTCTAAAAAACGGTATTTTAAACCTGAATACCATGACCTTAGACCCACACACACCCGAAATAATATTTTTCAACAGGTTGCCCGTGGAATATAATGCAGAGAAGGGTTGCCCGAAAATCAAAAAATTTTTGGCTGAAGTAGTTCCGCAGGAATCCCAGGATTTATTGCAGGAACTGGTCGGATATTGTCTCCTTAAAGACTACCCTTACCAATGCTCTTTCATGCTAGTCGGCACGGGAGCTAACGGCAAGTCAACCTTCATTAACCTAATAAAGAACTTGCTTGGGCCAGAAAACTGTAGTTCAATACCTTTGCAACAGTTAGAAACCAATAGGTTTGCAGCTTCATCTTTGTTTGGTAAACTGGCAAATCTTTTTGCTGATTTGCAAGCCAAAGCTCTGAAGGATACATCTTTTTTTAAGATGTTGACAGGAGGAGATTTTATGCCTGCTGAGAAGAAGTTTAAGGATCAGTTCTTTTTTCAGAACTATGCAAAACTGATTTTCAGCTGCAACCAAATTCCAAAAACGCCCGATGACACGGATGCGTTTTTTAGGCGATGGAAAATAGTAATGTTTCCGCATCAGTTCCTAGGTGGCGCAGCGAATAAAAACCTCATCAAAGAACTGGCAACTCCTGATGAGCTGTCTGGGTTTCTTAACTTTGCCATTGAAGGACTTAAGGAGCTTCTTGAAAAAGGAGACTTCAGTTCACCCATGACCATTGAGGAGATAAGGGAGCAGTATATTCGGAAGTCTGACTCTGTTGCAGCGTTCCAGATGGACATGATAGAAATCGCACCAGAGGAATATGTTGGCAAAACAGACCTCTATACGAAGTACTGTGAATACTGTCGTAAGATGGTGTACCCAATTGTCCCGAACAACACCTTTCACAATAGTCTTCAAAAACTCATCAGGATTGAGGACTATAAACGCAATGAGGGAGGTGTTAGGATTCCTTGTTGGAGAGGTATTAGGTTGAAGGAAGAAGAGGGTGATAAGGTCAACACGGTCGACCCTTTTTCGCACTTTTAATAGATTTAAACTCTTTTTTATTTCTTTTTTTGTAATAGGTGCCTGTAGGAAGTTTTGTTTGCAGGGATTAAGTCTAAACCAGGATTGACCGGAATGACCGAGTTGACCGAATTTAACTCTCATTTAACACTAGAGTTATTTTTAAATACTCTCAGTCCTATCAACAAACTATTCATATGAAAATCAATCAATTACTAGTAAAAAGCCATGGCCCGTACACAAATGAACGGGTAATCAATTTCACTGGTGGAATAAACCCCATTAGTGGAACTGATGTTGAAAGGACTGTGTTATTTAACATCCTTAAACATAGTGTGATGAACTCCGTTCCCGGTATCAAAGTAAGCTTTGAAGGGGATATTAGTGATTTCAAGAGAAACCTGAACCTGATATTTATTGATGAGGAGCAGATAAGAAAGACTGCGGATTCTATGCGGTCATTAACAGCCAATATGAGCATTGGTGAGAAATGTTTCTGGGCTTTCAATTCAATCTTATCTGTGAGAGCTAGTCTAAAAAAGGACTTGCCTCTAATAATGAACGCTAACCTATTTGCGATTCTTGACTCTGATTATAGGTTACGTCTGATAGATAAGTTAGAGTCTCTGAACACACAAATAATCATATTTGAGAAGGACTTCAAGGAAAATTGAAGGAAGGTAATTAATATGACTGACACAGACCAATCCCCAAAGCACGACTTCACAGACGAAGAACGATCAAGAGGGGGACGAGCGACTAAGGTAAATCATTTAATACATGGAAAATATGCAAAGGTAATGAAGCAGGCATATATATGCATTCATTGCGGCAATGCAGTATCGGCAGGAACTATAATGGAACAGGATGCTTTAATGGGAATGCTCTCTAGCAAACAAGGGCTATATGAAGCCATAAAAAGAAACCTCATCTTCATGGAAAAGCTATGTGAAGAGCAAAGTGAAAATCCTAAGGACACATTTATAATGTTGCAACAGATTAACTCTCAACTTATTAAGCTATGGGAGCGATGTCCTGATGCAAAAGATAATGACTGGTTAACAATGCAAACTTCAGACGCTTATTTTCATAAGTTCATCTAAATTAAACCCAGTCGACTCCCTTAACTGATTTTGTTGCTATAAGGAAGATATCAATAATCCACCAAATCCCGGCGCCACCCATTGTACAAAACTTCAAAATACCAGTTCCCACTTGCCCGAGATAGAACCTATCAACACCAACCATCCCGAAGAAAATTGACAACAAAAGCGCAACAACATATTTTCTCTTGATGTTTCCAGAGTTGCCCCCAGAATTTGTTTGGTTCTGAGTGATGTTTATTGTTATTCCCTTTTCTTTTTTTGTTTCCATTAAGTCACCTCAACTCATATACTGACTGCAGGCATAGGCTCCCCATTCCGCATAGTATTTTTCGCATTCAGCGATGGAGTTATATGTACTCAGGAAGAGGGGCTTAACTTTATCTTTAACACACTTCTCAAAAGCAGGGTCTGTTATATCTCCGACTTGGTTATTGCAGGTGGTTTGTGCGTTACTAAGCTTGGTTGCGAGGTCTAGTCCTGCATTTCGTAAGTTAACATCGTCGTTTTGTGTATCTTCATCTGTTTGCGCTCTCTTTGCAATATCGTCAGTTACTGCGACCCATTGGTCTATGGTTTTTGTCGTAAAATCAGCACAAGCAATTTTATAATTGCTGCCTGGTTGAATTTTTTTTACTTTCCCTGCGATTATTTCACAGCGAGCATATTGTTCTGACTTCAAAGAATTAAGAAGAATTACCCTATCAATAACAGAGATGCACTCATCAGTATATTTTGTAAAACCCGGAAAAGAGTCGACACATACCGGTTCGAGTTCTTTTGAGACATTGAGAATTCGCTTGACCGCAAGGTCATCTTCCTTAGCTAAGAGTCCCGCAACGTCTGGTTCTATTGGTTGTTGTGGCTTCTCTGATATAACAACTGGCGGGGTCTGGTTAACGACAGGCTGTTGTTTCTCTGTAATCGCAGGTAAATCAGACCCAACTTTAACAGGGGTTTCTGATGAGCAGCCTATCAACATCAGCAATAGAATGATTCCAATGCCCAATTGAATTTTCATAAAAACACCTCAATACCGAATCGTCTAATACTCCACAATATTGTGGAATAAGTGTATATAAATGTTTCGACAATATTGTGGAATGAAAAGGACGCATAAACAGATAAAAAAAGCTATCCTCGAAGCTTTATCAGATGGAGAAGAACACTCATATGGTTATTTAGAGAGAAGAGCCAACACGAACTGGCAAACAGTCCGAAACCATTGCGAAGACCTCGAGATCTTTAATGCGGTCCAAATAAAGAAAAACAGGATAAAAATCCTTGAAATAGGACGAACAGTCTTAAAAAAACTTTAACCCTTGGTTAATTTAAATACGAAACTTTTAAATAACTGTATGCGATTGTATATGGTGTGATTCACAAATCCTTACGTACTTTTGTAAAGACTAGATACAACCCTGAAGTTGATTGGTACGATAAGAAATCTATCCATAATCAAAAATATGCCAAAATCTATACTGTCATCATGATTACTTTCTCAGCCACAACGCCAATACTTGCCGCGTTGGACATTAGCAAATGGCTTACGCTTGCATCAAGTTTTGTTGTTGTAGTATGCATAGGAATACTCAAATATTTCAAATTTGAAGAATTGTGGCAAGAGTATAGAACTATTTGTGAAACACTAAAAAAAGAAAAAATAATGTACGAAACAAAAATAGGTGCTTACGAAACACATTCATCTCCTGAGAACCTATTTGTTGAGCGAGTTGAATCAATGATCTCAAGACAGAACACTTCTTGGCTTAAAACTCGTAAAAATAAGAACCAGAAAGAATCAGAGGATTCTGATGACAATCACGCTTAATAAAAAGAATATTTTTACTATTGAGACTGCATCAAAACAAATTAAAACTCCGTTTTATTTTCCTTCCATATCATCTATAAAATCAAATTATGATTTTCTCGAATATTTTAACATACTCAAGAAGATAGGCTATCCTGGATTTCTTGTGTCTGCGTATGATATTTCGCATCATGAGAAGAGGGTTCAAATACTAAAAGAAATTTCGGATTTATCAGAAAATAATACTTTCGTTATGATAGATAGTGGGGAGTATGAATCTTCATGGAAACAAGATGAATCCTGGTCATTTACAAACTTTAAAAAGATAATTGAAGATACGGTCGCAGATTTTATTTTTGGTTTTGATGTTTTTTGGGATGATAAAAGTAAAGTTCATTCTCATGTTAAAGAAACAGCAAAAAATGCTGCGATGACTGCTGCAAGCCAAAAAATGGGAATCACAATTCCGATAATTCATTCTAATATTGAAAATTACCCTGATGTCGTCATGCAAGTCGTTGAATCTATTAATCCCCAGATAATTGGAATACCAGAACGGGAACTTGGAAGTAGTTTGTTGGAACGAGCAGAAACGCTTAGCAGAATAAGATTAAATCTAATTAAGAACAAAAGAGATGAGTTACCAATTCATTTACTCGGAACTGGAAATCCCTTATCTATTTTAATATATTTTCTTTGTGGTGCGGATTTATTTGATGCATTAGAATGGTCAACCACTGTAGTTGATCCAAAAAACGGGCATCTATATCATTTCACACAAAAAGACTTATTAGAATGCGATTGCAAGGCCTGCTCTATTAAGAATGTTCCGTATCATTTCAAGACAATGGCTCATAACTTGTTGTTCTATGAAAAATTTACATTAGAAATTCGTAAAGCGGTGGAAGAAAATAAAATAGACTCTCTGCTTGAAAAATACTTACCCAAATGGTTTATACCTAAAATAAAAAAAATGATGATAAGAAAATGAACATTTGTATTCATAAAAACAATATTGAAAATGCAGTCTTAAAAGTTTCTGATGAATTGGAAAGAATGCATCAAACCATCATCTTTAAAAATGATTATTTAGAGCAAGACCTGTTCGTGGAGCTTGCATCTTGCATCCTTGGAAGTCACACCTTATTTGAAACTGCCAAAGCTGCGACAGACAGACTAAATCAATTAGGTCTACTTAACATATTTAAGATTGTTAAGGAACCTGAAAAAACAATGCGCAGAATTTCAGAAGAATTAAAAAAACCGATCTATCCATCTGTTAAAGGCAATAAAAATGTCAAATATATTTATCCTAACTCTAAAGCTCATTTCATCGTGCAAACCGCAATTTCATTGTATGTGGAAAATAATGAATCATTGGTAAGTATGCTTGATGGAACTCAAGATGAATTTCAAATCAGGGCAAAATTATCCGATCTTTGTATGGGTATTGGTTATAAGCAAGCGAGTTTGTTCTTGAGAAACATAAAATTTTCTAACAATATTGCCGTTTTGGATTCGCATGTTTTAAACTATATGCTTCTTATGGGAATAGACTCAAATGAAGTTCGAAAATCTTTATCTCAAAAGCAATATATCCTTTATGAAAAAAAAATACTCACTTATGCCAATAATTTGAATCAACCAATGTCAAGACTGGATTTTGCTATTTGGATAGTTATGCGAGTTATGAGGAGGGAATTTGTATGAAAGTAGTAGTTCTTATTTCGGGGGGTATAGACTCTATTGTTGTCTGTAAACTAATTGAAAAACAAGGAGATGTTGTTTTGCCTCTTTTCATAAATTATGGTCAGCTTGCTGCTGAGAAAGAGTGGGACTCTTGTCAAAATTTACTCGAATGGTGTCACCTGCCAAAACCAACTAAAATGGATTTGAGTGACTTTGGTCATAAAATACCTTCCGGGCTTACCAACATTCAAAAAGATATATATCAAGATGCGTTTTTGCCAGGAAGAAATCTGCTTTTCTTAGTGGTTGCATCATCTTATGCGTTCTCTCAAGGCTCAAGAACTGTCGCAATAGGATTATTATCTGAAAGCTCGCATCTTTTCCCGGACCAGACACAAGAATTTGTTGTTAATACTAACTTCACAATTAATTCGGCTTTTGGAGATAATTTTGTTATACTAACTCCGTTGATAAACTTTAACAAACCAGATGTGATTAAATTGGCAGAAAAATTTAACATCCCCTTAGCAAAAACATATTCTTGTCATTCTGGCAAAACTGAATACTGTGGGAAATGTGTTTCTTGCATGGAACTTATCAACACAGGTATGAAATCCAAAATTCCCCATTTCCCTAAAGGTGATGCCTGTGGGAAATAAAGGTTTTGTCGGCGGTTCATACAATGTCGGAATGTCTGAAAGCATTGATAAGCTTGAGGATATTGCACGTGAAGAACTTGCAAAACCACGTGCTGATGCTGTTGAAAGAAGAAAAGTATTCATAAGTTTTAAGCACACTGACAAAAATCTTGTCGACTTATTGCGTGGCAGAGCTAAAAATGATAGAAACGATTTAGATTTTATAGATATGAGCCTTCAAGTACCCTTTAACAGCGAAAATGCAGAATATATAAAAAGTGGCATTAGAGAGCGAATAAAACAAAGTTCAGTTACGGTAGTTGTTGTTACTGATACAACTCACGAAAGTGATTGGGTCAATTGGGAAATTAATGAAAGTAAAAGGCTTGGAAAAGGCGTTGTAGTGTTAGATAGGAGAACCACACCATCAAGTAAACTTCCGAGTGCCATAGAAGAACATTCTGATTCAGTTAAAATGGTTACTGGAGGAGACAACGATTTATACACTGCCATAGAAGAAGCTGCGCAAGAGCGGTAAGCATTGTATTTTTTCAACTCAGTTTATGCAGTGATTGCGTTTGTTTTTTAAGTCATTGCTCCTAAAGGAAGCAATACTGTTTATTGTTATTATGACATTTGTCACGTATCAACTACCTTTGTTAGAGAATAAGCATCCTCTGATAAAGCTTACTCCTAAATTGGCTTTGTCCAAGAAGTTGGGTTTCTGCTCAAAAGTCGAAAATTTGATTAATTCCGAGTTATAACTATCATTAGAGGTGTTATTATGAAGAAACCTAAAAAATATGTTGAGTTTAAAACTAAAGATTGGATGGCTAGAATTATGAAGGGGGATGGAGATAACATCATTCTTCAGTTCGTACAAAAAGCTAACAAGGCAGACTTCGATGACATATATGAACAGGAAATTAGCAAAAAAAAGCTAGAAGAGTTTATTAAAATCCTTCAGGGGATGATAAAAAATAAGAAGAGGTGAATATATGGTGACTATAAAAAGAAAAGTCATTGATGTCTGGAAGAAATTATCAAAGAACAGCAAACAAATACGAAAACTCGAAAGAGAGAACAAAAAGCTAGAAATAATCATTGGAAAGCACATACGTTCAAGAAGTGCATGGAGAACGATAAAAAAAGGCAAAGGAAACTAAATTGCGAAAATTATTAAAACTAAACTGATTAAAGAGTGTTATGAATATAAAAATTAAGAAAACTAAGGCTTATAAAAAAGCTTTAGATTATCTTATAGACCAAGCACCAAAAGGAGTATATTCTAGAGAGTTAAGGAAGCATTTAAAACCTTATGAAGAAGATACGGAAGCAATTATTCATTATCTCAAATCTCGTAATGTAGTCTCTCTTGACTATGAAATAATGAAAGACCCTAACCTCGCAGGGATGGGGTACTTAATCTGGCCAAACATTAATGCGCTATTAGAAATAAGAGATGAAACATTCTGGAAAACTTTCTTTAAAAAATTCAAAGAGCCATCGACCATATTTAGTTTAATTGCGATCATAATATCCATTCTTAGTTTTCTTTTTACTTACGTATGGAAATAATGAGCTTAAGATACGCTAAAAAATAGCTTGTCTGCCTATTAAGTCAGACTTTTTAGAAAAAGGCGTAAAAAATTTGTGTTTAGGTCCGTATTTTGGCTATTTTCTTGTAACTGTTTGATGTATCTCTCTTATCATTTTTTCTGTTGATAGGTCTTCTTTGAGTGCCAGATCTCTTATGAATTGTGAGAGCGAAAGATACCCTTTTGATTCTTTTCGAAGCTGGATTCTTTCGTATTGCATTCTGCTGACTCTAATTTGTATTATTCTTGTTTTGCTCATTGTTCATTCCTCAGAGTTTGCTTGTTTTGTCGATATTCATCGAATAATTCAATAAAAAAGATATAAAGGGAAAAAAGTATTTTTTATAGCGAGAAATACATTAGAACAGTTAAAAAGTTGTCATCTATCAACAAAAATTATTTAAAATTAAATTTTCTTGAAGACACTTAAAAGTTCATCTATCCAGTCATCGCAGGGTTCGTCTATTGGAGCCCGATCTCTTCTCATCTGACATAATGATTCCACAAAGGCTCTGAACCATTTTATTGCAAGTTCATCCTCGTTATCATCGGTGTTTTTTATAATAGTCTTAACCCACTCTTCAAAACTAAACAACACTATTTTCACACCGTGGAGCCGTTCAATTTCCTTAATTCGGTCAGATATCTCTTTTTTTACATTAGGAGATCCATCAGTTACAAACCCACAAAGTTCTGTTTCGGGGTGTCTTGCCAATTTCTCATTTAATTCATCCAGTTCATCACGAAGATAACCCTTTCCATATTTAGCATCCCAAGATTCAACAATTTCTAGAGTGTCTGGTGTTGATAGAACTTCAATATCACCAATGTTTCCATGTTTTTTATTAGCGGACCTCATTTGGGAGAGTGGTTTTAAATAGCCATTAAGATGACCTTCATCTTCCAGAACTTGGTAGAACGAATGCATGGCAATCTCAAATAATCTTGCAGAGTACGTTGAATTATCAATAAATTTGTGTAAAAGTGTAGTTATCTCTTTTAAAGTGTGTTTTTTCGTCTCATATTTTGCTAAAGCATTTATGACTTTTTTACTTTTGTCTATAAACGCCTGACTCCGATTCAGCAGTCTAATTATTAAATGACGCAAAGCAGATTCCGGATTTATTTTTCCACACTCTACTAACTCAACCAATTCTAACCACTCAGATCTTGCTCCTCGAATGGCTGCTTTATAAACTTTAGAATACGGATAGTTTTCAGCTAATGAACGAGTCATCATAAATCCATCTGCGTTTAAATGCAATAAATTATATTTACGGAGAACGGGCGTGATATACGTCTTATCAATTGATCGCATCGGCATGCCTTCTTTCCATGAAAAATTGGAATCCCCGTGATTACCTGCCTTGTGTAAGCGTATACTTTGACCTGGGGCCGTTGCTTTTATACTAAATTGGAGAATGGTTAACCCAATAATAGCTCTACCTACTTCGCTCGTAACAGAATCAACAAGTGTCTCAATAAGTTGCAAAGTGTTTTCATCCAAATCACTTATGTTTACATCTGGTTGTCCACACTCTTTGATTATTTTTTCGAGAAAGCCATTCTGGAGTTCTTTTTTTACTTTATCCAATCTCTTTTTTGCTGAATCAGAAATGTATCCTTCTAAAAATTCTTCTTCTTTTCCAGATTCATTAATTAAGATGCTTTTGTCATCATATACTGTTAAATGAAGTTTATCTGGCAAAAAAATCCACCTCAATAAAGGGGTATGGATGACCAACTTTTTAAGTCTTTCCCTAATTTGCAATCTGTTCCATCTCCAGCTTGGTCGGGTGTTTGGATTCAAGAGATTTTCTGAGTTGAACACTTGAAGGATTCAATGTTGGAAATGAATATGGAATGAGGTAATAGCGTATTGGAATTTGAGGGTTGGTGTTGTGGTTTCTAACTTCATAACCCATTGATTTCAAAAATTTGCAAGCATCCATGACTTTATTTAGTGATATTTTCCACAAACCTGCTAATTTTTGTTCAGATGTTATTTCTCTTACACCCACACCCTCGATGACATTTCTCAATACAGCATATCGAATATCACCAGAATGCTTCTTAAGTAAGATAAATTTACAAAGTAATTTCGGTTCATATTGATAATAACCATTCAGCTGTATTAAATCTGCTTTCATATCATTTATCTTCAGTTCGTGTTCTAAGGCCTTCCATAAAGCAGTAAAATTAAACTCAGATAATTTTTCGCCCTTAAGAGTTATTTTTTTTATAGGTACTTCTTTGATTTCGTCTATTTTTATTATTATCTCAAAGTTATGTTGTTTCTTTTCTTTTTTTCCAACATAAATTGTGACCTCATCTCCAGTCATAGAAACAGATGTGAAGAAAGGAATTCCATTTTCTGCATGTTCATGCCAAGCATGACTTGATACATTTAATCTTCCGGTATATGTCCGATTTTTTAGTTTTGTTTTTGGAATGGATTTATCTAATTTCAAAATCGCATCATTTGCTTTCTTTTGATACGAATCGGTCAATTGTCTTTTTCTCTTCCTAAAATTAAGAATTTCGGTTTCTTTCAATTTAGGTAACGTAAATGGTGATTTGATATTAAACACTTGTTCCAAGATCGATATTGCTAAAATTCTTGCAAATTGTGGTGGGACTGAGTTTCCTATCTGATGTATTACAGTCTGCTTATTCCCAATTAGATTGTATGAGTCCGGAAATGTTTGTAATCGTTTGTATTCACCAACTGAAAAAGGTCTACTATCCCAATGAAAAGGTCCAGTATACTGGCCTCCCTGCGCTTTTATTGTTCTAACGGGTCGTTGGGGATCTGCTTTGTATAGAAAATCTGAAAACTTAGATCTCCATGCAAAAATTGGTCTTGGATGATTCATTTTCTCAGTAAAAAAACTATAATTAAGGCCGGGAGGTATCTCTTTAAGGAGATGACCATATCTTCCATTTAATTGTTGATTAGATTCGGATTCTGGCAAACCAGTCATTACCTCTTGGGCGGTTAAGTGTGGTAAACCAGTAAAAGAATCCGGTCCGTGTGTCGGTCTAGGGAAAAAAAAATGTCCGTCTTTAAGTCCTACAATTATCATCCTTTCTCGATGTTGAGGCACCCCATAGTCTGCCGCATCCAGAATTCTGAAATGCACTACATAGCCTGCATCTTTGAATGCGGTAGTTATTTTTTTCCAAGCAGAACCCTTCTCTGCACCAGTTATTCCGTAAACATTTTCAAATAGGAAACCCTTTGGGTTTAAAGTCTTTAAAATTCGTACATATTCTTCAAAGAGAGTGCCTCGCTGTTCTGTGGTTCCTAGTACACCTGCTGCACGTCTCCCAGCCGCTGAAAAGGTCTGACAAGGAGGTCCGCCTATTATGAAATCAATTTCTTGTTTCTTATCTGGATTATAGTTACGTATATCTTCGCAGATTACTTTGCTAGGACCAAAATATTTATTTTCTCCAGAATTCGCTTCCAAAGTTAAACAAAAATCTCTCTCTAATTCGATCATGTTTATAATTTCAAATCCAGCATCATGAAATCCTATGTCTAATCCGCCACCACCTGTAAATAAACTCAGAGTTCTAATTTTCTTATTTTTTAAAGACCATTTTGACAAGGCAGTTCCAAATTGATCAGCTAGGTTATTATGATTTGATTTATTAGAAAAGGATAAAAAACTATTTAACTGTATTTTGAAAGTTGGCTCTATTAATTTTTTTTGCTCTTCTTTCATATACCCACCATCCCGTCATTTGTATGAACTTCTTCTTTATATATGCTTCGCTGATTTGTCCAGTGTGATTTCATCCTTCTAATGCTGTGTTTTTCTGTCGATATTCTTCGAACTTTTTCATTAACTCAGGGTTCTTTGCCATTTCCATCAGGAAGTCCATTGTTTTGTCCATTTCTGTTTTCATTTTCTCTTCTGCTTGTATGGCTATTTCAGACGATAAAGCATACCCGCAATGAGAGCAGAATCCTCCTGTTTCTTGGCGGGTGCCACACCTTACACAGTTGACCATCTTCTTTTCTTTTGAGTCGGATAGGTTTATTCCGTTAAGGCTTAGTATCGCACTATCAACCTCTCGTCCACTAGCATGAACGTATGTTCCTATCTGCTTTGTCCCTAACACCCACCCAAAGTAAAGACTAAGTTGAACCTCAGTCAGGCTTTTTGCTAGGTATGTTGCCCTGCTGTGCCTGAATATGTGTGGGTTGCATCGTTTCTTTATCCCTGCTTTTCTGAAAGCTCTTTTTATGGCCTTTGAGGCTCCAACATATATGAGTTTTTTATGATGGTTGCAGGAGCCAAAAGATAGCCAGAATTGAGAATTAATGTCGCTTTTGTATGGATGGCTTTCCATATATTTGCATAGCAACGGAACTGACGTCACGACTATTATCCAGCGTTCCCCAGTTTTTCCATATAGCCTTATCTTTGCATATCTGTCTTCAAGCTTAAAGTCCTTTATCTTCATATTAAGGACTTCACCAATCCTAGCCCCTGACTCGTATAAGAATGATATCAATGCTTTGTCCCTGATGTCTTCACAGCAGAATATGACGTTATGGACTTCTTCAGGGTGCAACATCTCTTCGAATTGTCGCTCCCTTCTTTTGACTCCGCACTTTATCCATTTGACTTCATGAGGGAATTCTTCCCCGTCACCCTTTAGCCATTTGTAGAATTGCTTTAGGATTTGCTTATAGGTACTTTTTGTTGATGGAGCTAGGTTTGTGAATTGATTCACAATAGCAACCAAACCTTGTATGTCCTGTTTTGTGGCTGTCCGATAGTCCTTATTAAGGATGAGTGCCTGTTGTCTTAGATTCATGGAGAATCTTGCCACCCTGAAAGCGCTTATATTGTTGGCTAACAGGTATGCTTGAAATGCTACAATATCCTTCTTATTCTGCTCTGACAATGCTGATGCGTCCAGCCTCCTTCTTTCGGCGGTTATGGCATTATCTCGGTTGTATATGTTCATTCCCATATGGTTTGCTTTGGCTCTTTTTAAGCATATTTCAGGCATTTCTGAGAATCTGATAGTAACCCGTTGAGAAGAGCATCATACCTGGGGTAAAGATGCACCGGCTGGGAGTCGAACCCAGATATACGGCTAGCTTCTAGGTTTTCTAATGGAAGGCCGCAGTCATTTATGGCGCAAGAGCCATAAGCTCAAGAGCTTGCTCTTGTTGTAGCCATTAGACCACCGGTGCGTCTGATGATTGAAAAAAAGGGCGATTTATATATGTTATGCTTTAGACTAGCCTTTTCTTATCTTATTTTCATCGGACGCGCATGTTTGCGATTCTCATCCTATTCTGGCGCGGTTGATGTGACGTTGTACAAGTTCAGATTTCAACAACTTTTTTAAATCAACTGTGGTTCTTTCCTCGTAACATGGTGCTTGATAAGCTTTCAGACTCATTGAAGAACACGCTCAAGAAGATTACAGGAGCGGCGTTCGTAGATGAGAAACTGATAAACGAATTGGTAAAGGACATCCAGCGAGCATTGCTCCAGGGAGATGTGAATGTCAAGCTTGTCTTTGACATCACCCAGAAGATCAAGGATAGGGCTTTGAAGGAGGAGCCTCCAAGGGGCATAACAAGGAAGGAGTTCCTTGTTAAGATAGTCTATGAGGAGCTTGTAACATTCCTTGGCGGAGCAGGCTCAAAGATTCTTGTGAAGGGAAAGCCTTTCAAGATGATGCTTGTTGGGCTGTTTGGCAATGGAAAGACTACCAGCGCCGGAAAGCTCGCTAATTTCTTCAAGAAGAGGGGATTGAAAGTAGCTACCATCCAGACAGATACTTGGAGGCCTGCTGCCTATGAGCAGCTTGAGACAGTCACCAAGAAGGCTGGCGCTGACTTCTTCGGAATAAAAGGAGAGAAGGATCCTGAGAAGATATACAAGAAATTCGAGAAGGAGCTAGAGAGATACGACCTTGTTATCATAGATACTGCTGGCCGTGATGCTTTGAATGATGAGCTCATCGAGGAGCTTAATTCGATCAACAAGCTTGTGAAGCCTGATGAGACTCTGCTTGTGATCAGCGCAGACATAGGGCAGGCTGCTGAGAGCCAAGCAAAGAAATTTCATGATACCTGTAAGATTACAGGAGTCTTTATCTCAAAGCTTGAGGGAACTGCCAAGGGCGGTGGTTCATTGATCGCCTGCGCAGTCACAGGCGCTCCTGTCAAGTTCATTGGTGTAGGAGAGAAGATTGATGATCTCGAGGAGTTCAAGCCAGAAGGTTTTGTCGGGAGATTGCTAGGCATGGGAGACCTCGAGGCTTTGCTTGAGAAAGCCAGGGAGGCTATCAGCGAAGAGGATGCTCAGGACCTTGGTCGCAAGCTCCTGAAGGGAGAGTTCAACCTCATAGATCTCTATGAGCAGATGAGTGCTTTGAAGAAGATGGGTCCTCTTGGGAAAGTGATGGAGATGATACCTGGCATGGGCCAGATACAACTGCCTAAGGAGGCTTTGCAGGGCCAGGAGAAGAAGCTTGAGATATGGCGCCATATAATGGACAGTATGACCCGGGATGAGCTTGAGGATCCTGAGGTCATAACAAGCTCAAGGGTTGAGAGATTGGCCAAGGGTAGTGGAGTAGATGTTCAGGAAGTCAGAGGATTGCTCAAGCAGTACCGCCAGTCAAAGAAGCTTGTGAAGATGATGAAGGGTGCTGACTCTGAGAAGGGTATGCAGAAAGCCCTCCAACGGATGCAGAAAGGCGGCAATGTTGGCTTCAAGATGCGCTGACTAGAATTTCTTTAGACCACTTTAGAGTGGTGCTGAATCAAAAGTTTTTTATATCCCTTTCTCCTTTCCACAACTTAAGAGGGTTATGATGATTAAGTTGAGATTTAGGGATAATGCAGCGCTCATATTCATCATCAGCGCACTGCTGCTGCCATCCATCATTATCTCAAGGGAATTGGTTGTTGTCGGAGGATGCATAGCTCTATTCGTGCTTGTCCAGATAACACTGCTTTATCTTTTTTACAGGCAACAGGAGCATGGCTTTGAGGAATGGCATGCTTTCTGGGCTGTCATAACAGGGCTTTTCTTTGTGCTGGCGGTCGTTCTGCTCGGCCGAGGGCTTCAGATGGAATATATAGGATTCCTGCTGTTCATCTGCTATTTCATAAGCATAGTGATATTCGTCTTCAAGGATGATATGATTAATATCTGGGCAAGAGCAAGGGCAGGTCTAGCAAGAGCCAGTCCTTCTGCATCAGGGGCTGAGGTCAGCGAAGATGACATAAAAGAGTTCAGGGGGAAGGATGACCTTGACAGGCTCATAGATGAGTTCGAGATACCTGAGCCTAGGAAGAGCTATCCTGACAAGACTGAGAATAGCTTCTCTGAGATTAAGGATGATGGTAAAAAGCAAGAGCCTTATTTTACGGCAGGAGCCGGAGCTAGGACTGCGAATCAGGCTCAAGAGCAATCTGAGATAACGGATTATGATCCTTTGCCCGAAGAAGAGAAGAGCTATTCTTTCCATGACGAGGATGCAGAGACCTATGTAGTCAACATGATAAAGGCAAGACGAGAGGAGAAAGAAAAAGAAGGGCGCATAGCAGATGAGCTACCAAGTTTCAAGGATTATTTCACCACAGAGCACAGCTATTCTGATGAGGAAGAGGATGTTGATCATGGCAGAGATGAGCTGCTTGCTGATAAGCCTCAGATAAGGGCGCTGAAAGAGACTCCTCGCATCGACTTCGGAAAAGTCAAGGAGAACATGGAAGAGATAGACTCAGGGATAAAGACCATAAGCGATAAGATCAGGGAGATAAGCGAGAAGGCGATAAAGGAAGGCGAGGAAAAGAAGAGGAAAGCGATAGAGAGAGCAGCCTCTTCCCATGTGTTTGCCTCGACGACAGGCAACAAGTATCACAATGACAAAGGATGCGTCGCTCTGAAAAGAGTCGCCAAGAAGAACATAAAAATATTAGCTGATTCTGTTCTTGCAAGGAAGAAAGGGCTGAAAGCCTGCGGGTTGTGCAGGAAATGATTTGCTGCAAGATGTTTTCTTATCAAGATTCTTATTTATTATTGATATATTCCAAGACAGCCTTTGTTAACAAATTATTAAAATCCATGAACCTCGGCCCCTCCCGGACATATTGCTCCAAGACATATTCATCTGCACCTGCTCTTATACACATCTCACCAACAGGCCTCTCATCAGATCCTTCTGGGAAAGATTTATCTCCGTAACCAAGCATGCAGTCAGTGGCTATTATCGGAGTGTTCTTGTAATTATCCATCCGCCTTATCAATTCTATCGTGTGGATACCTACATGAAAATAATTTGGATTTCCCCATCTCATTATCTCAGTTATTTTCTCATCTTTATAGTCGCCAGGAGCCATTCCGATGCGGACTACCAGTAGGCTATACTGGTCTTTTGCTATGCCTTCCAATACCTCATCAGTCCTCTCAAAAATCCCTACTTCTGCGCCATGAAATTCGAACAGCTCTTTATGGGCGATATAATTATATTTTTCACCGCCTATCAGGGCTATTCTTTTCTTTTCAGCCATTTTATGGTTAGAAATAAATCCTTATTTAAAAATGTTTGTTTTTATTGCTACTAAAGAATAGTTACCATTCACCAAGATTTTTTTGGCACGTTCAACTTTTTGAACGCTCAAAAGACCCCGAGAGTCTTTTGTTGCTTGTTATAGCGCTCAAGCCTCTTCGGAGGGTGCACCTGCTTCCAATCAAAACCCCATTTCTTGAGCATCTCCAAGGCATTAGGGCTGATGCTAGGGCTGGCCATAACTCCTTTAACCCTCTTAATCTCAATGCCTTTCAGCTCGCTTATCTTCTCCACATAGCGCCGTAGCTGGGTGACGCACTGAAGGCTTGCGGTGTATCTCTTGCATTCCACGATCACAAGGTTGCCATGCCTGTCATGGCCGAATACATCGATGAAGCCGAACGTCGTGTGCTCCTCTCTGCTGAGAGGCTTGAAGTCAGGGCTTATGAGCTCAGGATGATCCTTTATCATGTCGCTCATATCGCGCTCATTGCCAGCCAATTCCTGCTTCAATCCATCCTCTAGCTTGTGGCTCATGAAGCCGTGTATCCTGAATATCTCAATGTCAAGATAGTCCTTGCTGTCAAGGTTCTGCGCCTTCATGATAAGGTGTTTATCGAGCTCATGGAGCTCCAGCTTGCTGCCTGGCCTGATATAATTGATAGGAGGCCCTCCTTCTGGCTGGTGCACCAGGAGAGTGTTGTCTGCCTTGACTATTACGATACGGTCGCCCCTGGCAAGAAACGCCTCTGCCCTTCCGCTGTAGACTATCTCGCAGCTGCAGAAGAAGACTATTGACTCGTTGCGCTTCAATGCATCCTCGAACTTGACCTTGAAATCAATAATCTCCATGTGCTGAAGGATTTCTGGTCAGAATAAAAAGATTTGGGTTGGCAAGCAAGCCATGAAAGAATTTTTTACTCATTGATTAGTGGTCAAAAACATAAAATTTTATAAATGATGAGCCATTCTCAGTTCATAAAAATCAAAGACTCGGTGCTATAATCATGCCTAAAGCAAATAATTCGGATAATTCTGACATTATCCTGAGGAATGTCCGCTGCCCTTTGGAAAGGGCTTTAACCCAGCTCGACCCAGGATCCATCCAGCTGGCTCGTGAGATCCAGCGAGACGGGAGTTATTCGTTCATAACCGGAGACGGATGCGTCTATGCTATTGAGGATAAGAAGCCAGTGCTATATCTCACAAACGCTGCCTTGAACCCAGTCCTTAAGCAGGAGAACATAGCTGCTGCCGCCTATCAGATCAGCCAGTTCGGCAATGGTAATTACAGGATAAAGGATGATGATTTCTTGAAGATAATAAATGCTGCTGGGAATGATGCTGGCGCCAAGCGCTACCCACTATCAGACCTTGACTTAGCATTTTCTGATGATGATAAATGGAGCTACTTCGATATCGAAACCCAATCTCCTGAAAAGCTCAACAAGCTTCAAAAAGAGCTCGCAGAGCAAGTCCACGGGAAAGGAGTGTGGTTTGGGAGAGTGATGGATGGGATGAACAACGAACTCATATCCCGGACAAGGATAGATGAGACAAGGATAAACATCTTCAGCCCAGACTATGTCTTGGAAGCAGCTGACGGAGGCCCTATGGCAGCCGTAGGATTCCTGGATTGCTTTGGAGGAAAATCATGCTTTGATATAGGAAGCAACGATATAAACTGCAACATGATATATGTGCGCGGAAAGCTTCGCTTATGATTCTTCATTATCATCAGCCGCGCCTCCATCCGGCTGGTATCAGGATATGGCGCGCTTGAAAATCTTAGAAACTATTAATATCGTATGATTCCTTAAAGAACAGCTTTTAATGGTTGTTTTTATTTCCATCTGGAAATCATAATTTATAACTGTTTTTAGTTGCTTCCGCTAAAAGAGGCCGGCATGATCATTTCAGCATTTTCCTTATCTTTTCTATGTCTTGCTTTGTCAGTTTGTCAGCGACATCCTGTGTTTTGAGTATGAACTCCAGAAGCGCATCATAGTTTATCGGTACGTCTTTGTTTTTCAGGTAGTATTGATTATCCACTCTTAAGGTTTTGTCTTCATCAAGCTTTTCTGTGAAGCCAGATGGAATAATCATCATCTCTTCAAGCAATCTGCAAATCGCTATTGTGCATTCGTGTATCTCGCACTTTATGCCTATCCTCATTAGAAGCGAGTAGATTGCAAAATATTCGCAATAGTATTTTGTCGTCGCAAGCCAGACTTTTGAGCGGCCTTTTATTGTTTTTAGCACGTCAAGAGTCTCTTTTGCGGTCTGCAGGTATTCTTTTGAGAGGTTTTCGTTTGGCGCTATCAGCCTTATACCTTTGCTTTTTTTCTTGCACCAGGCTATTGTTGTCATATGAGCCACTTCAGTATTTCTTCGCTTCCTTGTATTAGCAGGTGTTTTTTTATTATCTCTTCTTTGAAAGTTTTAGTCAACTGATTTGTTGAGTATACGCTTATTATATGTAATTGCTTATTGATTTTTCGTTCTATTTGCTTGACTATTTTCAACTCTTGCTTTCCGATTATGAGCAAATCTACGTCTTTTGCATCCTCTATTTTCTCTGCAGCTGATCCAAAAATCAAGCCAAGTGTTTTTGGCCCGAGCGCTTCTTTAAGTTCCCTATTAATCTCCTTCAATATGAGAGATTCTTTGCATTTTCGGATGAGTTTTTTCTTTTCAGCTATGGTGAGGTAATCTATCAGAAGTGGGCTGTCAAGGTTTAGGCTGTAAAGGGTAAGCCTTCCTTGGAAATCCTTTCTGAGTATCCCTTCTTTTTCTAGTTCATTTAGCCATAGCCTTGCTGTGGGGTGAGGAGTTTTTGTCTCTCGCGATATCTGTGCAAGATGGAGCTTCTCATTGGGTTTTGTAAGGAACGGCTCCAAAACATCAACTGTTAATTTATTAACCATATTGTTTGATTAATAACAATTGATATTTAAATCTTTCTATTACTGGAAGGGATATTACCGCGTTTATAAGCTTCACGTCGAGTTGTCCAGTGACGAACGCAAATCTTTCAGTTCTGTCCAATGCTATTTCACAACAAAAATCATTGCACAATTGCAAGATTTTTGAGTAAACTATTTTGCTAACACTACAAGCTCTAGCGCAAAATAGTTCACAAGAAAAAATTCAACTTCTTCTGCGTCTTGATACTATTCAGCATGATGCTTTTTTGTAGCATCCCTGAAACATCATATCCGAACTTCTTTTTTGCAAGGCTTTGGGCATAGGTAAGCATAAGCTCTTTTGACGAGAACTCAATCGGCTTATTAGCCAATGCCTTTCTGACAGCCTCTCGCACAACCCACACTCCTAACGGAGCATAATAATCTCCTGTTATGAACCTAAGGCAGAGGCAGCTAGCTTGTCGCTTCATACTTATTAGTTTTTCAAGCAAAGCAAACCTGCAGGCATAGAATCCTCCCGCGCAATTCTCAGCATAGCTCTTTCGCCCATCATAAGGCTCATAATCAGTTGTATAGTTCATCTCTCCGCTGATGTTCCAGCTTACATTCGGCGCATAAGTCTCAAAAAGCTCATAGGAATAAACTTCTGGAAATAAGAGAATCAAAAAATAATTTCCAAGATATCCGCCGAAAAAAGCAAGATAACCGGTTTGATTATACTCTTTTATTTTTCTTACAAGATCGTTTCCAAGATTGCTATCTACTGCAGTTATTGCGAACCTCGTCGGAACAAGCTTTCTCTGCGCCTTCACCCCTAGGCTTCCTGTGCTTAGCAGTTTTGTCAGGTAGTGCTCGTCAAACTCGCTCTTGCTCAGCTGCTTCAACGCCTCTCCTGCTTTCAAGTCTATGTCGCTAACTGCCTTGTCGACCTTGTGAGGAATCTTAGGGTTCTCTGTTATGCGAGCCTGCTTCAGTCTTATGCTCGGGCCGTGTGGCATTGTGTCCTGATTAAAGTTAAGGTCGAACACAGGCTTCTTGGAAAGATTCACTTCGACATCCACAGGCTCCTTTGCCATGCTTATCTCCTGGCTCATTGATAAGAAACGCTCCTTGAAGCCTGTTATCTGAGCCTTGAAGTTAGAATTCACAAGGCTGCTCCTCAGATTGATGATCCTTGCGATATCATAATTCTCCCTTGACCACAGCAGTGGGTTGTCATGCTCCTCGTACTCCTCCACTCCGAGGATGCCCACATTGACCTCAGGATAGCCGAACCTCCCGACAAACACATTAGGGCTCTTGCCAAAGAAATCCTGCTTTGCAGAGAGGTTGACTTTCTTCTGGGCAGAAATCTTAGCCATTATAGGGCAGAAAGCCCTTCCGCAGATGCTAGGATCACGGCCTTTGCACTTGATGCATCTGATGTTCATAAGATTAAGAACTTGTTGTCTGGATAAAAAGTTTTTGCTCAGCGGCTCATGCCTGCCTTTAGCATGCTGTGCTGCTCAGTGATGTCTGCGATATAAACCCTTGTCTCAGCGTATTTGGTGTGGGTGTTGTTCTCAGCCCTGCTCGGCCCTGCGTTATAAGCCCCTAATGATCTCTTGACATCACCAGAATACCTTTTATAGTATTTCCCGAAATAAGACACTCCGCACCTTAGATTTGCCAAGGAATCATTCTTTACCTCGTCAAAGCTGAAGCCCATCTCATTGGCAGCATCCCTTGTCACCTGCAGCAGGCCGTATGCTGTGAGAATCCTCTCTCCATTAGCGTCTCTCTGGTACCTGAACTTATGGTTTCCTATGTGCTCTAGCTTGTAGCCTGGTTTGTTAGGGTTGTAGTTGGATTCCTTCCAAACCATCGCCTTAACAAGCTCAGGGTCGATGCTGTAGCCTGATGATGAGTTCTTCTTGTTCCATTCTGAGACTGTGAGCTCTATGAGCTTGTCAATCTCCTCAGGGCATCTTAGCTGGGATGTGGCGACCCTTCTCTTTCCTTTCTCCTTGATCTTCGCATTGCTCTTCTCAGCCTTTACTTCATGCCTGACAAGCATTGAGTCGCTCCAGTCTGTCACCAGCACTCCGTCCTTGTACTTCGCCTTGACAACATTTATTTCAGGGAATCCCAATAGGTCGACCAGCTCCCTGTGGTTCAGCACTTCCTCTGCCACTCTCACAGCCTCTTCCTGTGACTCATACCCTCCTATCTTGGTCTTGTAGAAGATCTTTCCGTTGACTCTCTCCTCGATTACTGAGGTCTCATTGAAACCTAGCTTCCTGAGCAGGCGCCTGTCAAGGTCTGAGTGCTCCTTGTCAGTGCTGCATGAAAAGTTCACGTAATACTTTGCCAGCTCCTCTTCCTGGATTATTATTTTGTTGTTCCCTGAAGGCTTTTCAGGGGTGATGTCAAAGGCGCCTTTAGCCATTAGTAGCGGCGCCACGTCGCCAACCCTCCTGGAGAGTTCTTCCTTGCTGTGAGCTTTCCTCTTGAAGAAATTTGCTAGCTGTGCTTTCTTGGCTTCAGCCACTTCTTCAGCGAATGCCTTGCCATGACCTCCTAATGTTATCACCCTGTACCTTTCTCCGAGCTTGTCGTCGAGCTTTATGATGTGCAGGTTCTGCTCTGTGAATGCCTCCTTTAGGTCCCAGTACCTGCTGACTGCGTTGTCGAAGTTGTAGAATGTTCCGTATGATGTGTCGTAGCTGAAAGGTCGAGGTTTCTCTTGGCCAGACAATGCCTTGCTGCCGAAGAGAATGAGCCCTAATGTTGCTAGGCCTCCATTTATCAGCAGGTTCCTCCTACCGAGGTCCACTTCCTCTTTTTGCACATTTTGGTCTAGTGTCATTTTGATCCTGAGATGATTGTTTTCTCCTACTAAGAAGGTTATTGATTCGTTTATTTATAAATATTTCGGTTTGTAATCACTTAAAAGTAACAACATATTAGAACTCATCGGTGCAGAGGAGCTTTACGATAGGTCAATATTTCCATCAATCTATTATCTATCATTGACTTCCATTTAAGCTCATAATCTGTGAACTTATCTATGTTCAGCATGCCGTTATGGATGTCCTTGCTGGCGATGCCTCTCTTCTGAAGGTTTATTCTCCTCCAATAGCTCTGCTGAGGATCAAAATTAGCCTCTACAAACTTGTTTAATTCCATTATGATAATCTCAACAGGATCCCTGAAACAATGCTCTTTATACTGATAAGTATTGTTTTGATCAAGGAAGACAGGCACATGGAACGCTTTGTAAGGACCGCTGTTGTTATTATAATAGTTCTTGGTCTCTCCTGCCTTTATCAATCCACTAGTCAACACTGTTCTGTTCACATAATCATTCAATCTCTCAGGAGAGACATTCAAGACTATCTGCACTCCTGCGATGTCCTTGACAATAGGGATTGCGTCTAAACTGATGCCTTTCAGGTCGCTTTTTCCATCGATCTTCCTGCCATTGTTATCCTTCCTGTGCTGCAGCAGCATGTAATAAGTGATCTTTGAAGCAATCCTCTCAGGAACCTTTAGCTTCATGCCGATCAATACCAGGTCTTGATCAGATTTACGAGGACAATAGATGTATTTGAGATTGGTCTTTGTCGTTTTAAGATTTTCAAGCTCGTCCTCACTATTTATTTTTTCTGGATTTCTCCCTGCTTTCAGAATTATGGGTTTGAAGTCTTTTATGTTTTTCTTGACCTTTTGGTTGAATTGGCAATTATCATTAGTGATGACTTCTGATATCAAGAACAGGTATTTCTCAAAATATGAGCTTATCTGGTCTGTTCTGAGCATATGGGTGGATTTTGGGATGAAATTATCAGCTAGTTTTTTAGCTATTCTATTCTTATCAGTCTCAAGTTGGTTAATCTTATCTTGTACTATGCCACTCAGAGCAATTATATCTTTTATAGGCCTTGGGTTGCGATTCAACGGCGCCGCCCCTATGATTAGCAGCTCAGAGATGCTCATATCCGGAAAAAACTCGACGGCCTCAGAGATCGGCTTAGAAGCTAGTTCTTCCAGCGATGGTCGCTCGCTCTTGGTTTTGTCAGTCATGGTGATCACTTCATCTTTTTTGTTCCTGAATATGCGGCTATGTAGTTCTGGGTGTGGTGGTAGTAAGGCATGAGCCCTCTCCCAAGGAGCTGCGCCAGCTTCCTGAATGCGATCAGGTGCTGCAGTGATTTTTCTTTTCTTTCAGAAGTGGGTGTTGGCTTGAGCTTGCGGTCAAAGGCAGCATATTCTGATGCTATATTGTCAAGGTCGTGGAAATAGCTTATTATCTTTGCCGGCACAAGCCATGTCGGGATGTACCAAGGGAGTTTTGTCTCTCCGCTCACTGTCGACTTCTCAAATCCTCTGCTCAGGGTGTATAATGATGTGGCTATCCTGAATTCAATCATCTTTCTGCGCAGGTGACTGTCGATCTCAGGAGTGTTGTTGGAGAATATCTTCTCATTTATGGTTTTGTCTATCTGGGCTGAGGTGGTCTGCCTGAGATCATTCATCAGCCTGTATGTCAGTCCTGTGTCGAATCCCTTATCATTGATGTTATCAAGGTATCTTCTGAATTTAGGGATGGTATAGATTAGGTTCTTGGCATTGTTGCTCCTGTTCTGCTTCGCAGGCGTCAGGCTCCTTGACTTGCTTTTGAAAGCGTCGACTTTTATTGTGTTGTCTCTTCTGTCTTCGAGTTTTATGTTCATGGCAGGTAGTGTTATCTCTTGTATGAAGAACTTGATGGGTGAGTTACTTTTTGTGATCCACAATGAGTCATAGTGCGTTTCATCCCAGCTCCATCGCTGGATTAAACTGAGGATATAGTCTGCGCTGTACTCATCTTTAATCTGCTCGAACAATCCAAGTTCTTTGTAGAACTCGAGTGTTTTCTTATCTCTCGGGAGCATTGTTATGCGGCTGATGAAGTCATCATAGTGCTCTTCGCCAGAATTGTTTCCGTAATAGATGTCTCTCTTCTGGGTCAGTAGGTCTATGATGATCGCGATCTTTGTGTTGCCGGCCTTGAGATGCTCTCTTTCTTCTTTTGCGGCGTGTAGGTCGACGAAACGGTTCAGGGTATCATGGAGCTCGATTATACTTTTCTTTCTCTCGATGTCGTTCTCAGCCTTGTTCTCCACGAAGTCATGGAGCATCGCGGCATAGAATTCTATCTTTGATCCTCCTTTTAGCATGATGTTATAGGCTGTTGAGAATGGGTGGTTCTGCTCTATCATTCCCATCTTTCTCTCCTTGAGCCCACCAAAGAGCAGTGTCGTCAGCTCTATGAATGTTGCCAGCGAGTATTCTGATCCAGAGAATTCTGATCGCCTTTCTCCAAGAGTCTCGTTCACCAGTAGGGTAGCTATATTTCCCAGGCATATGTTCTTTGTTGGCCAGTGCTCTGAGAAATCCATCTTTGCCAGAGCTGATGGAGAAGCGATGTGGGTTTGAACATAGTCTGTCATGCATTTGGAGAATTCATCTATGTTTATTTTATTCACTTGCAGTATGTCTTCTATTGTTCTAGGTGCCTCTAGCGGTATCATAGCATCATGCTAAACAACACTCATTTATAAATGTTACTACTGTTTGAGAGCTAAAACGAACTCTTATGCTTGGGTTAAATATATAAAGTTCGTCTTTCTCCCGAATTTCTTCACTAGATAACAAATCTCTTGCGAGAGGCGGATCCTGATGAGATATGCGCAACTAATAAAATTCAAGGAGATCGGCGAGAAAGGCCAGAAGATTCTCGAGGGCAAGACAGTCGCCATTGTGGGCCTTGGCAACATAGGCTCCACAGCCGCAACCATGCTGTTGAGGTCAGGGGTAAACCTAAGGATCATCGACAAAGGAAGGTGCGAATTGGAGGATCTTGCCACCCAGTGCCTTTATATTGAGGATGATCAAACTAAATTCAAGGCCAAACAAGCCAAGAAGCGCCTTGAGCAAATAAACCCTCATGCCAAAGTCAGGACTTTCCATGAGGACCTCAACAAGAACAATGTCTATCTCGTGGATGCTGACGTGGTGATTGACGCCACAGGCAATATGGAGACCAGCAAGCTGATATCAGAGCAGACTAAGAAGAAAAAGACCCCTCTCGTATATGCGCTCGCCTCTGGAAGCCAAGGACTTGTCGTAACAAGCGACAAAGGCATCAATTTTGAGAAGCTGAAGAAGATCATAGGTAAGATGAGGCCTGTGAATGAGGTAGGGATGATAAACCCGACTGTGCACATGGCTGCTGCCATTGTGGTAAAGAAAGTCTTCAAGGCTCTCCTGAAGAAGCCACACCACAGGGATGTCATCGTTTTTGATGTCTGGAACGACACCATGAAGCGCCAGAAGATTTGATGATTCTAGGAGCATTACAGGAGTATTATTATGGGATTGACAGAAGAGCAGCTGCAGAGACTAAGGGAGGCATTCGATTCCTCTGCCAGGCCGCTCATACTTTTCGATGACGATCCTGATGGCCTTTCAAGCTTTCTCATGGTGTATAAGCACATCAGGGAGGGAAAAGGCATCCCTGTGAAGAATGTCAAGTCCATCGGGGCAGAGATGGCTCAGAAAATAAATGATTACTCCCCTGATCTTGTTGTGCTCTTGGACATCCCTGTGATGAGTCAGGAGTTCTTTGACAATGTCAATGCAAGGGTAATATGGCTTGACCATCATCCTCCCCAGAAATGCAGGGGCGCTGAATATTATAATCCAAGGACTAATGATCCTGAAGATAACAGGCCTACTTCCTATTGGGTCTATCGTGTCCTTGAGCAGAACCTCTGGATCGCCATGGTGGGTATGATAGGAGACTGGTTCATGCCAGAGGAGGAGATAAGGCAGGAGTTCCTGAAGAATTATCCTGAGCTGATGTCAGCAGACATCACGAGGCCTGAAGTGGCTCTTCACGAGTCAAAGGTTGGTTTGCTGGCTCGCATATTATTCTTCAATCTCAAGGGCAAGAGCGCTGAGGTGATAAAATCAGTCAAGATATTGACAAGGATAAGGGATCCTAATGAGATCCTGGATCAGACTACTGCAGGCGGCAAGTTTATCTATAAGAAATATCAATTGTTGAAGGAAGAGTACGACGCCCTGATGAAGACTGTTGTAGTTGATCCTGATGATAAGCTTCTTTTCTTCCTTTACAAGAGCGAGAGCGGCTCTTTCTCAGCAGAGCTCAGCAATGAACTGGTGTATAGGTATCCTGACAAGGTGGTTCTTGTCGCTTGGGAGTATAATGGTGAGTACAAGTGCTCGCTGAGGTCCACCAAACAGAATTTGCCTAAATTGATTGAGAAGGCGCTTGATGGCGTCGATGGCTATGGTGGAGGCCATGACCATGCTGCCGGCGCCTGCATAAAGACAGAGCATTTCTTTCATTTTGTCGAGAATATCAGGAAGCATCTCTGATCTGCTTTTTCCTTGGCTCGTTTATCCTCTATGGCTTTTAATATTATCCTCTATGGATTCTGAACCGAAAGATTTAAATATTAGCACTACTAAACAATAGTTACAAAATGGTTTTGGGGGTTGATATTAACTTATCAATCCTCTTGCAACGGTACGGCAAGGAGGTTAGTGGATTCTTAAAAAATTCACCTCACCCACCCTTAACCCTTTTTACCTCCTGCCTACCAACCATTTTTTTTTTTAGGATTCTTTTACTGACATAATATACTTAGATGGCACTCTACAGTGTAACTTTTATAAATAGGCAGGATGTACTTCTGGATGCGATGATGTCAACGCTAGAGAAGAAAGAGTTGTTGAAAGCATGGTTGGCCACCAGCCTAGCGTTCGGCATAGTGATCTATAACTCTGACAACTCATTCCTGTTCAGCGTAGCAGTGGCTGCCTGCACAGTTGGGCTGGGGTTTTTATTGCATGAACTGGCTCACAGGGCGCTTGCGAGGAAGCTGGGCAAGCACGCAGAGTTCAGAGCCAACAACTCCATGCTGATACTGGCAATATTGATGAGCTTCTTCGGAGTGATAATAGCAGCCCCTGGCGCAGTGCTCATATCAGGCTTCGGCAACAGAAAGCAGATAGGCATGACCGCAAGCGCAGGGCCGCTTACGAACCTAGTGCTGGCAATACTGTTCCTGCCATTGATGTTTGTAATCCCAAAGATAGCCTTCTACGGCTTCATGATAAACGCCTGGATGGGATTATTTAACCTGATACCGATGCCTGGCTTTGATGGTCAGAAGATCATAGAATGGAGCAAGCCAGCCTATTTCGCCATGGCAGCCCTTGCCCTGATACTTAATTTGCTGAATATAATACTGCCTAACTTCATCAGCATATGATTTGGAGATGAAAGAATGAAATGCGACATCTGCGGAAGAAAGATCGAGACCACATTCCTCAACAAAGTGATAGGCACAGTGATGCGCGACAAGAAAGGGAAGAAGAAGACTGTCTGCAATGAGTGCCAGAAGCAGAACACTGCCGAGGAAATAAAAGAGAAACTATGAATGCCTCTGTAGCATAATGGTGGCGCGACTGCTTCGTATACAAAACCAACGGTTTTGAATCTCAAAACCAAGTTCCGAGAAAGCAGTAGGTCGAGGGTTCGAATCCCTCCAGAGGCTTAAAAATTACTCTTTCCCAGGCCGGGGACTACTTTTCTTATTTCACGTTCAAAGAATGCGGGGTGACTACAAAACATCCCTAATGTAGACACCTAATGACAAAGTATTTAAATATGTAGTCACCTAATATTAGTGTGCATCTGGAAAAAAGGAAATCAGGAAAGAGAAACAAGTATTTTCTTGCGCATTCATACAGAGAAGGCAGGAGAGTGCACAAGTTCAGGAAGTATTTAGGGCAAGACTTAAAGTCATATCTTCTTAAAGACAGAATGGAAGTTGCAGAAAAGCTCATCATTGAGGAGATTCACAAATACAAGATAATCCAAGACCCGCTAAGCATAGAGCTTTCAGATAAAGAATTAAATGATATAAGAAACCTGGAAACACAGATTCCTTTAAAAATAAAGCACTTGTCTAAACAGGATTGGGATGCCTTCTCCAAAATATTCACTTATAATACCAATGCCATTGAAGGCAGTAAGCTCAATATTCAGGAAGTAAAAAATCTTCTAGAGGAAGACAAGTGGCCTGATAAGTCTAAAGAAGACATCGCAGAAACATTTGGTGTGGATGAAGCCATTTCTTACATAAGAAAAATCAAGGAGCACCTATCGATAGAGCTTATACAAACGATTCATAAGATTGTGTTTAAAAACTCAAAACCCTTTGCTGGAAAACTAAGGAAAAAAGGCGAGGAAGTCGTGGTTATGGATGGTTCAGGTTATGTGATACATGAAGGAGCGCCGCAAGCAAGAATAAGCCACCTGCTAAGAGAGTTAATCCTTTGGTATGAGAAAAACAAGGAGAAATATCCTGGCTTAGTGCTAGGAGCAGTCATACATAACCAATTCGAGAACATTCATCCGTTCAGAGATGGAAACGGGAGAGTGGGGAGAATATTGCTGAATAACATATTAATAAAACACAATCTTCCACCTATAAATATAGACCTAAAGAACAGGCATGAATACTATGAATCATTGCAGGCTTATGAAAAAAGCCACGACATAAAACCAACCCTAGAATTATTCATGAAAGAATATACTTCTCTAAAGAAAAAACTTGGTGACTACAAAAAACGCGAAATGTAGACACCTGGCAGAAATAAGTATTGAGAACTGAAAAATCATACCCCGAAAGCTTAGGAATCCTTTTTACGGGATCAAAAATGGTGTTTTCCTTCCAGAGGCTTGAAAATTATGTGGTATAAAAGTATTTTTTTATTTAGTATTTAATGTCTTCTTTCTTTTCTATCACTCTGCCAGGAGTTCCAAGGACATAGGCAAGTCTATCTTGAATTCCTGTCTTAGCAGCCATTGGGTCGTATTCTGTCAGGTTAAATTTGAGCCCTGTCCTGTTTTCAATCCTTGATATAGGCAACTGGTATGTTCTGACTTTTTCTAAGTAACTGTCGCTTTTTCCTTTAAACATTCTAAACATCGCTGAAAACATGTTTGTGATAAGGTTTTCCTGGGTCAGTATGAATCCTGTGGCTGACATCTTATTATCTTCTTTTTTCTTCATGACAATTATCTTCCAGTATTCCTTTGGGATTTTGAGGGTGCAGTCGTTGCTCGTGAAATCCTTGTCGTCCTCGCGGAAGACAGGCCCTGCGAATATGGACATCCTTAGCATATCTTCCTTTGCTTTCTCGAGAGCGAAGTTCTCAAGGTTGCTCCATACGCCGTAACGATTATATTTTTTGTGCTGAGGGGTTATGTTGGTCCTGTGGAATGTGTCATCATTGGCAACCATTGCAGCCTTGACGCTAGACCCCCATACAGGATCAAGCCTTCTGACAAGATGCCCTAGGTCAAAGTCATTGCCGTCATAGAATTTTGTTGGCATCTGCAGGTTCTCATCAAGAAGCCTATGATCTAATATCCATTTGTCTTTTGCCCTATCATCAAAGTCAGGAAAATCCTCCTTGAGTTGCATGTAGACTTTCCCATTAAGATTTACTGCTGAGAAATAAGGAAGGTTTCTTTTTGCGCTGAAGAATATGCTGAAGTGCGTGTATTTCAGTTCGTAGCTGTCTGAATCTTTCAGCTTAGCAAGCTTTTTCAGCAGTTCTTCTGGTATCTCAGGAAGAGCTATTCTTTCTTCTAAAAAATTAGGATCATAGCCTTTCCTGTCTGAGTAATCTGTATAAACACTTCTTTTTTCTGATAATGCTTGTAATAATTTATTGATATTGAGCATATTTTATCACATCGTAGTTGTGGATTATTTTGGAAAATATAAATCTTTCTACAGCCTTTCAGAAGCATACGGCTTTTTGAGATGTGATTTATATCTTCGGTAGAAATTGAGTGCTGAGTGTAAATCTGAAAGAATGATTTTAACTCAGAATGTTGATTGCCTTTCTGCAAGTGTCTTCTAAACTATGGCAAATAGGAACTTCTGGGCAATCCTGTGAGAATCTTCTAATTACATATTTACTTCCAGTAAATCCCCTTTCAATCCCTACAACAATCTTTGAACCATCTGTTTCATGCCGCATTTTCCATTCTCCCAATTCAAATCTTGTGGTTTGGGCATATGCTCTCCCGCATCTATGCTCAAATTCTTTGGCAAGCCAGAACAGAACGACTCCATTTTCTCCTGCTTTCCTTAAATGATAGGTTTCCCAATCAACCTGCTCGTTATACATGTCTTGCGTAAATTCTCCTTTTGTTTGTATATGTCTTCTTGGAGATGCAATATACAGTTCAGATGCTGTTGAATGAATAATTTTAGTCGCTTCTTTTTGCCAATCATCTGCACCCTGTATGGGCCCTGCTAAGAAAATTAATGGTTTGTCTATTTGATTCAAATAAGTTGGAGGTAGAATTAATTTTGATGACATTTTAGAAATCCTTTGCCGAATTTACTCCTGCTAATGTTAAAACTATTTTTTCATATTTTTCAAAACGGGGCAATGCTTTATGCATGTTGTCTTCAATTTCTTTTTTTAGTTGTTCTTTCATTGTTGGTATTGCCTTTACTCGTTCAATAATTTCTTTTGCTCTTTCCCTAATTGTGATTGGTTCTCCTGTTCTGACACTCATATCTGCGTAGGTAAGAATCATCCCTTCCAAACCATGAGGCATATACTTACTAACATTCCCTTCTTTCTCTCCAAATTGTTCTGCTATCTGTCCATGCATAGCAAATCTTGCAATGTTCTGAGGGATATTTTCTTTCTCTAAAAGAATATTTATTGTATGACCTTCATGCTTACCGTCTGCTACAGAATAGCCTATGTCATGAACATAGCCAAGAAAACCGACAAATTCAGGGTTGAAATCTACTAATTCAGGATTGGCAGATTTTATTTTGCTTGCAACCTTGAAGGCGAATTCTGCGACTCCTTCAGTATGTTCTAATCTCTTCTGCAATTTATCAGTATTAAGATATTTTTGCATCAATTCTTTACCGTGTTGTCTGTCATAGATCATGATAGCTAGACTTGTGAATTTATTTATAAATGTTTCTTTTGTAACTATCATTTAATGGTTATTATATGAATTGTATTTTTTAAGTGTTAAAGCCTTTTTTTTATAAAAACAAGATGATAACAAGCAGATGGTGGATTATGGCACTTTGGTGTCGATTTTTTTTATGGCTTTGAACCTGAAAATTTCATCGCGATGTCAGATTTTAATGGGCTTTTGGCTAAGATAAAACTAAACCTGAATGAGGCTTTGTATTTCCTCATGTACAATTCTTTTGATAAGATATTTATCTTTGTAAAGGAGTAACTTTAAAAATCGGATGATGTTCTTTTATTTATGCCTTCAATTCAGACATTGATTGGAAAAAGATTTGAAACAATTCTTCAAGAATTATATCCTGAGTTAATTTATGTCGGTGATGACACAAATATTGTGCCTGATTTTGAGCATCCTCTTTTCTTTGCAGAGGCAAAAGTTTGCTTTGATAAGCCTGATTTCACTGTTCACCTGAAGGAATATCAGGTTGAAGGCTTTAGGGAGCTTTCTGAACAGAAGCCTGTTGTCTACATCATCGGCTTCCATGATTTTGAGGATTCTTCCACTAGGTTGAGCGGGCTTTCAGCCGCTAGGAGAAAATCCTTGCTTGCAGAAGAGATGAAAATATCAAAGCTTTATGTTGTTGACGGCTCGGTAATTGCTAATATTTGGAATCGAAGGAATTATGTTTGCAAGAAAGGGCACATCCAGGACTGCACCTTGAGGGAAGGCCATTTGGTTCAGATAATAACTAATAGCGGGATTGTTGTCCATGGAACAAGGTATTTTGCGAGGGATTATTACGGAGTATCCTCTCATTCCTATTCTTTTGCGTTGACCGAAGCTTCCGGAAATGGAGGGCTTGGTGTCGGTCATATACTGGCCTTGAACCAGCAATGCATAGCTGACTTTTTTCATAAGTGATGCTTCTTTTGCTCCTCTGTTCTAAACTCAGGTGTTTATAGCTTTGGCGGGTTCTTGATCCTGCTGAAATTAAACCTATCTGAAACATGGTAGAAACTAATGCCTTGATTGATTATTTCCTTATATTCCTGCTCTGTGAATTTTCCTGTCCTGATTGCCCAGTCATAGTATTCTGTTCCCGGGAAATAAGTCAATGATCTCCAGGTTATTGCGTCAGCATACATTGATAGCTCTTCTGCTTTCCTTATTTCCTGCTTTAATTCTTCTTCTGTCTGGCCTGGGAATAGGTACATCATGTAGATGTCAAGGTTAAGGCCTTGCTGCTTGATGTAGCTAAAGCAATCTCGAATTGATGGAATGCTAATCCCTTTTAGTTTTCCTCTATTATATTTTTCGTTGAAGGATTCTATGGAAATGGTGATTGTCCTGAATCCAGCGTCTCTTAGCAAATCAGCTCTTTCAGGGAGGAATCTTCCTTCTCTGAAGAAATATCTCGCGAAAAAGCTATTATTATTCGCCAGGTTTATCTCCCTGTCTTTCATTCTCTCCCCTGCAGCCCATTTCAGGTATTCCTTGTCAAAGGGATGGATTCCGAAGGTGTCTGATTCGTTGTGGAAAGTGTTCGCGCCTAATGATATGAATTTCTCTGTCAATGAAATCATCTTCTCAAGAGGCATATGCCTTATCCTTTTACCATCCCTTTCTGTGGCGTTGCAGTATTCGCAGCTGTAAGGGCATCCTCTTGAAGCGTATAATACTCCTGTGCTGCTGCCCGGTGAAGCTTTTTCTGGGAGATAAAGACGATGGTTCCTGGTCACCGCGGATAATGGGTATCTGTTGCTGCCATCCTTTCTTTTTAGCACTGTTTCTATGTCCCAGTCCGTGCTCAGATCATATCTTGTATTGTCTTGCTTTTTTTGAGGATTGGCTGTTTTGCCTTTTTTTATTGCTTCAATAGTTCCTTTGATGCTGGTCTCCCCTTCTCCCGGAACTATTATGTCTGCTCCTGCCTCTAGATGCCATTCAGGCCTCAGGGTGGCGTGATGCCCTCCTACTATTACTGGGATGTCAAAATTTCTTTTTATCATGCTGATGATCCTGTTGGCAGAATAATATTCTGCCGTGAACATGGAGGTGATTAGGATTGCTCCTGGGTTTATTCCTGAGATCTCATCAAGTAGATGGTCGTCGCTAAGACCTATCAGGCTTACTTTGTCATTGTATTTGAATATGTTGCCTGGTTCATCAGCCGTTGCGTCAATGAAGTGGTGCTCGTATTCTGGCAGTGCTCCCAGTATAGTCATTGCTGGCAGTGATGGGACGACTCTTGCGAAGCTGTCTGTTGTTTCCGCTAAGAACTTGCTATGGCTGCCTCTTTCGATGTCTTCTGTCAGCACTGCCTTGTGCGGTTGTATGAACAGGATCCTGCTGTTTTTGTTGTTTTTCATCTTCTTGAGAATAAGTATAGTGTGATGCTTGCAGGGACGTCCATGTTTTCATCCAATGAGTGGTTGTTCTTTTTGCACCATCCTAGCAGTTCAGCGTGCATCTCTGATCTTATCGAATCAGGAATGTCTGAGCCGAAAGTTGTTATGTTCTTTAACCTAAATGCTTCTAACATCTGTCTTAATGTGTGTGGCTTCTTGTAGGATAATTCTTCGCCCTTTACAGCGGTGTAGTGGAAGCCCAATGATTTTAGGTGCTTCAGGATCAATGACGGGTTTGAATACAGGACTTTTGAGCTGGTGAATGGGACGCTGTGCCTTTCCCTGCAGCGATGATATTCATGGAAGAAGTCCTTGATCAATGGGATTAGGCGCACTCCCCTGAGGTCTTCAGAGTCTTCAGGCTCAATCCTTCCTTCAGTCCCGTGGAACACTTGCGTGAATTCCTTCCCGAAAATGAAGCATCCTGTCGGCTTGAGCTTTTTTACCATCTCATCAAGTGCTTTTTCAGGCTCATTAAGGATGTGATAGACTGCGAAGGTGTAGATGCAGTCAAGCGAGGAGTCTTCGTAAGGGAGCTTTTCCTGGATGTCACCAAGGTCCAGCCTGCATCTTGCCTTTTCTTCCAGGGAGAGCCTTCTTTCCAGGTCCTTTATCATTGGCCTGGATTTGTCTATGGCATAGAACTGGTCATTCCTGCGCTGCAGCATGGATTCCCTTATTGTCGGTATCAAGATCCTGCCATTCCCAGCACCTTCTTCCAGTATGCTGGCTTCTGTGTTGCCTGAGGATTCTGTTGCTGATCCTATTATGGTCGTTGAGAACTTGTCAAGGACGGATGCGGGTATGTGCCTGCAAAGGTCGTAGTTTTCTACTGTGCTTGATTTGTTATAATGCGTATTGTCGTAGCTTATCATTTTACCACTCTATAAGAATAAAACAAAAATATTTAAATACTTGTTGTCACATATGTGATGACAGATGACGAATGAAAGATGAACTGATCAGGCTAGGCCTCACCAATAATGAGGCAAAAGTATATCTCGCCCTCTTGGAGTCAGGCTCGACGAATGCAGGCGCAATAATCAAGAAGACAAAGCTCCACAGGAACATAGTCTACGACAACCTGGATAGGCTTATAGAAAAAGGGCTTGTAAGCTTTGTTATCATAAAAAACATCAAACACTTTGAAGCAACTTCATCAAAGGAACTCAAGGAGTATGTTGAACGGAAAAAAGAAGAAGCCCTAAACGAAGAAAAGATAGTGAACCAGCTCTTGCCTCAGATAGAGAAGATAAGAACCTCTGTGGAAAAAAAGCAGGAAGCTACCATTTTCAAGGGCAAGAAAGGATTGAAGGCAGTCCTTGAGCAGATTACCGAAGCCAAGGGAGAGCTTCTGGTCTTTGGCACTGGCTGGGGCATGAGAGAGACGGCAGGCAGCTATTATGAGCAATGGCACCTGAAATTAAGGGAGAACAGGATTAAGGCGAGGATTCTACTACCTGAAAATAGAAAAGGGATATTTCTCAAGCCCTTTGTTGCGAAATATCTGCCTGAGAAAGACATGATCCCATCATCAATCGCAATATACGATGATAAGGTTCTTAACGTGGTCTGGGGGGAAGAACCAATCGCGGTCTTGTTCACCAGCGAGAAGATCCGTGATTCCTATAAGAGGTATTTTGAGCTGTTGTGGAAAGTTGCCAGCAAATGACTTGAAAATCATCAAGCCCTCTCTTGCAGGGTTGCTGGCAGGAAAGCCTTACCTCCTCCAATTCCCTCTTTGCCCTCCTCCTGTCCTTTGCGGCGGTCCTCTCTGGTGACCTTGGTGATAATTTCCGTGGGCGGGTAATCTTCCCCTGGACTGTTGTCCTGTGTCAAACCTCACTCTCTCGAATGCGGGTGTCTCCTCGCATTTTATCTTCAGGCTCCTGTCTTGGAGCACTCGGCTGAAGTTTTCAAAGTCCTTGTCAGAAAGCAATGTGACGGCCAGTCCGCTCTTTCCTGCTCTTGCAGTCCTTCCAATCCTGTGGATGTAATCCTGTGAACTCTTAGGCACATCATAATTATAGATGTAGTTGACATTCTGGATGTCAAGCCCTCTTGCAGCTACATCTGTGGCCACCAGTATGCTTAGCCTTTGCTCTTTCAGCATTTCTATGGCTTTCAATCTCTTGTTCTGGGTCAGCCCTCCGTGTATTGCCATGGCTCTAAGGTCCTGTCTCTTGAGGTTTCTTGTCAAGCGGTCTACTTCACTTCTTGTGGCGCAGAACACTATGCAGAATTCGTTCGGGTGCTGCTTTAGCAGATGCACTAGCAGCGAAAACTTGTCATGCTTCATCACGTTGTAATAACTCTGGTTCAATAGATTGGTCTCTACATATGATTGTGTCTGTATTGTTACAGGGTTGGTCAGGTGGTTCCTTATCAGCCTCTGCACTTCCTGGGTTACGGTCGCGCTGAAAAGCAATCCTTGCCTGTGCTTTGGCGTGTGATGTATTATCCTTTCAACATCATCGATGAATCCCATGTCTGACATCCTGTCGACTTCATCAAGCACAAGGAATCTTATGTGCTTGAGGTCAAGAGTCCCTCGCTCAAGATGATCCAGTATCCTTCCTGGAGTGCCTATTATTATCTCTGCTGATCTTATGGCATCCATCTGGGGGCTTATGCTCACTCCGCCGAATACGCTAGCAACCCTTATCTTCAGGTGGTATCCTAGCTGCTCCACCACGCCGGTTATCTGGACGCACAGCTCTCTTGTCGGAGTCAAGACCAATGCCTGCGCTCCTTTGCCTTTCTCTATCATTTCCAATATAGGAATTGCGAAGGCTGCTGTCTTTCCAGAGCCTGTCATTGATTGTCCTACGACGTCTTTTCCTTCCAGGATCAATGGTATGCATTTCTCCTGTATGGCTGTCGGCTCTGTGAAGCGGGCGTCATGTACTGCTCGCATCATCTCTGGCTTTAACTTAAATTCTTCAAAGTTCATTTTTTTACCTTTTTTTTCTATTTTTTATACTATTAGAAATTTCACGATTGCTTATGCACAACGCTTGGGTGCGAAATTTCTGTACATGCTCAACGAATGCTTCGTTGACTCACAGAAAATCGCCAGAACACAAAGACATTTTTTTGGTTGTGTGTGCCTGATAGCACAAAAGCCGAGGCCGCTAGACCCAGGACTTTGTCTGAGCATATGCTCAGACGGCAATTTTCTGTTATTGCTGCATTTATGATGATGAGAAACCCCGGTGGTTTATAAATACATATGTTTTTTGGCCCTGCCAGAACAAGATTTATAAATTCGGATTCATCATTCCGCCTTATGGATGATGAGCCGCTGGTGACCTGCCATGTCACCAAGCAGAAAAAGAGGTTGGATGATGTGGTGCATGGTGCGACTATTCGCCCAGGCATTGTAGATCTTATTAATAAGAAAAATCCTGGTTTTTCTCAGTATTCATTCATCTCGAAAGAAGAACTGAAAAAATTCAGAAAAGAGTATATTGAGTCTATGCTTGTGGCTGAAAAAGGCGAGCTTAACGATCTTGACAAGGAAGTAGTCAGGAGCATAGTGGAGCATGATCTTCTTATCAAAAAACAAGAGGATGATTTGCTTGCAAAAGCAACCTTTGGTCACAGAGTTTCAGACAAGCTTGCTTCCTTTGGCGGAAGCTGGGCGTTCATTGGATCATTTTTTACTGTTCTTGCGCTATGGATAATTGTGAACTCGATAAGATTTTTCACTCATTTTGATCCGTTTCCATTCATACTTCTGAACTTAGTTTTGTCGTGCCTTGCATCGATTCAGGCGCCAGTAATCCTGATGAGCCAGAACAGGCAAGAGGCAAGGGTTAGATTGCGTTCAGAGAATGATTATAAGACCGACCTCAAGGCAGAGCTTGAGATCAGGCATCTCCATGAGAAGGTTGATCATCTGACCAGGGTCCAATGGCAGCGGCTGCTGGAGATACAGCAGATGCAACTCGACATGATGGATGAGATGGCTCATGAGCATCAACGGCTGCCAAAAAAACATCCTGCTCTTTCTAAGAAGCCTTTGCGTGCTAAGAAGCGCAAGAGATAAATTATTGATTGTATTGTTTCAAGGTAGATTTATGGGAACTTTCGCAAAATTTCTCTCAGAAATTCTTTTAGTATTTCTGAACCAGCAAACAATGTTTGTTTGTTTCAAAAACCGCTCGATAAAAAACTCTGATCTTTAGGTCGCAGGATTAGTGCGGCTTTTGTTATTTTGAATAGATTTATATATCTCTTTCTCCATTTTATTGCTCGATGATAAAGAAGATAGCTAAGAGGCATCTTACCCATCTCTCAAAGGCAGAGCGCCTGCTCTACAGCAGGCCGCTGATAAAGGTCCCTTTTGTGATAGTGGTGATAGCCATACTAATCATGGTCTCGCCAACACTTTTTCCAGGCAGCCCAAACCTCCATTACGTATCTTTCTTCCTCATACTCGCCCTTAACATATACTTGCTGTTCTTCATAATATTCCTCCTCAAGCATTCGCTCAAGTCTTTGCTCTCAGCCAAGAACCTTTGGAGCCTGCTGGGAAGCTATGCCATATTCATGGTGGCCATAATCACCCTTTTCTCTTTCGGATATCAATCAGTCGAGGATCTTGACAAGGGTTATCTGACCTATGGCGGTTGCAGCGATCATTTTGATCTCTCGATGATGCAGAAGGACACGCAGAGGTCGACCAACCATTTCTATTTCTCGGCAATCACCCTTTTTACAGTCGGCTACGGCGACATATGCCCAATGGGCTGGAGCAAGGGGTTGGCATTGATTAACGCTTTTGTCGGTAATTTCATCTCAGTGGTGCTCATGGTGATAGTGATCACTGCCTACATCAATCGGAGGCCTATGGGTAAGAAATGATGGCTTTGGTTTGACAGTCCCTTAATCGATTCTCATTGTTCTCTACTGTTTTTCTCCAAGCCATCCCTTTTGTATTGTATTATTGAGACTCCGAATCCATTTGTTGCTGTGCAGAACAGCAGCTCGTTGATCCTATAATAGTTTCTTATCAATAAAAGGCCTCTCCCACTGCTTGATTTAGGATCAGGAGCCTGTTCACATCTCTGCTCAGAATTCTCAAGGCCTTTTCCTTCGTCAGTGACCCTTAGCAAGACGAATTCTGAGCAGGCAGCCAATTCGATGGTCACCTTCTTTTTCTGGTTCTGCTCAAGCTCTTGAGGGGGCTTCCGGTTCTTGCGTTTGTATTCATCTGGGTAGCCGCCCTGGTTTCCGTGCAGCACTGCATTAGGGTATAGCTCCCCGAAAGCTCCTTTTATTTTCTCGATTGTCTCTGAATCGTAATTGTGTTTTGTGATTGCTGGAGCGAGGTATTTATCGAACAGTCTTTCGCTTAATGATGCTGTTAGTGAGTTGGTGGTGACTTTTACATAGATCACCAATGTCAGGTATTCCCGCTCATTCACTTTCTTTTTTAGCGCCGATGATTTCTTGAGCTCCTTATTGAAATGCAGGTTGAAGGAATGTGCGTTCAATCTGTCTTTCTCTGTGATTATTAAGGATTTCTTGGGCTCAATGACTGCCTGCTCAAGACTTTTCTTTTCCTGCATTGGCCTGGAGAATGTTGTTTTGCTTATAAAGATGACCACTCTTTCGTGGTCCTTCTTCCATTCAGGGTGTGCTTTTCTGCTCTGCTCCCTGCAACAAACTATATAAACAAGCCAAGCCATTCATGGCTTGATGTTTAACATACCCAGGCGTTTCGCAGGGATAAAGAGGTTTGAGCGGATTCTCGAGGTGCTCTCAAGACACGGGCTAGATTTCTTGCTCGAAAAGATGAACCTGAAGAAGAGATCTTTCTCCACTAGAAAATCATTTGGCCATCCTGTCGAGCTTAGATTGCTCTTTGAGGAACTGGGCGGCAGCTTCATCAAGCTAGGCCAGCTGCTCAGCCTAAGGCCTGATCTCATCCCTAAGGAATACTGCGACGAGCTTGCCAAGCTCCAGGACAGCGTCGCACCATTCTCCTATGATGAAGTTGAGCACGTCATCAAGGCAGAGCTCAAGAAGCCTATATCAAAGCTTTTCAGGAGCTTTGAGAAGAAACCGCTCGCTGCTGCCAGCATAGGGCAGGTCCATGTCGCCTACCTCAAGAACGGCAGGAAAGTGGCTGTCAAGGTGATGCGCCCAGGCATCAAGGCGTTGTTTGAGAATGACCTTGAGATAATTGATTTCATCTCACGGCAGTTCAAGCATTACCTGAAGCCAAAGCTCTTTGATCCTGAGGAGATATTCAATGAGTTCAAGCGCTACACTGAGAATGAGCTTGACTATCTAAAGGAGGCCAGGAACATCAGGTTGTTCCATGACAATTCAAAAGGTCTCAAGGCTATTCGCATCCCTGCGGCGCATGATGAGCTAACCACTTCGCGCATATTGGTGATGGATTTTGTCGAGGGAATTGAGCTGAGGCGTGTGCTGCTCGAGCCAGGGAAGTATAGGAGCCTTGACAAGAAGAGGCTCTCTGAGACTATAGTCCATTATTTCATGAAGCAGATATTCATCGACGGATTGTTCCATGCAGACCCTCATCCTGGCAACATAATAATCGATAAAGATATGGTCGGATTAATTGATTTTGGCATCGTAGGCAGGATTGATGACGCGATGAAGGAGAAGCTGGGCAGGTTCCTGATAGGAGTGATTGACAAGGATGTCGACAGTATGGTGCAGGCCCTGATAAGCCTTGATGTAGTAGGCTCAGATGTCGATGCCAATAAGCTGAAGCATGATTTGGTGGATGAGTTGGGAGAATATTATGATCTAGGCCTTGACAAGATCGATCTCTCGGTTGTTTTCTTCAAATGCCTTGCCATCGCAAGGAGGAATCATATGCGCCTATCAAGCGACTTTGTTCTCATGGGAAAAGCTCTCATAACCTTGAGGAGTGTCTGCCTCCAGCTCAGTCCTGATTTCAACATCATTGAGGAGGCAAGGCCTTTCATCAAGAAGCTTCTCAGTGACAAGACCAAGCCATCCTTCATCTTCAAGAGGTTGATGTCAGAATCAGCCAGGTTCGCAGAGTTCGTCCACGAGCTCCCTGACCAGTCAAGGAGGATGTTTAGGGTGGTGGACAAGGCAGACATCGCCCTTGATGAGATCAATCATGATCTTTCTGCTCTCACCAGCGCCATCAAGACCGAGAGCTGGAGGATAATGCTAGGAATAATAGTTGCTTCCCTCATCATTGCAGCCAGCGCCACCCGTGCAGTCGATGAATCGATGAGCAGGCTGTTTGTCTGGGTCGCAGGAGCAATCCTTGTTTATCTGCTCTTCGCAATAGTCCGCGACAATCTCAGGCGTCAGAAATAGATTTTTTTCTTATGGGATTTTGGCTCAGATTTTTTTCTTCTCTCAGTAATGTCCTGAGTGGTGGTGCTCTGTCTTGATGAAGACTTTGTAGCCGCATTCGCACTTCAGTGTCTTGTAGTGGCTGTGCTTAAAGAACTCAGGCATCCACTTTGCGTGGTGATGCTTTTTGCACGACGGGCAGACTAGCTCAAGATGGTTTGGTCTGAATAGGTTGTTCATCTTATCTTATCCCTCTAATTAGTTGGTTATACTTCCTTTCGCGTAATCGCTTGTCGTCCCTCGCTCATTACAAGAAAACTTTCTTTGATTGTTGTGGATCATTTAAATATTTAGTTGTCATCAAAAATATATTCTAAAGAACAATATTTTGTGGCTTCATCGTAAAAAGAAAAAAATATTAAAACAAGAGAATTAGAAGAGTTTGATGAGAAGATGATGACGCGGCAGGAGAGCCAGCCGCTTTGTTTCATCATGAGGGGTGTTTTGCATGGCGAAGTTTTTGAAAGGAATGATGGGATTCTTGGCAGGAGAAAAGATATATCACGCAATCGACGGGATAAAGGCAAAGGTCAATGAAACAATAGTGGAGATGGAAAGGCGCATAGAGCGTGCCACAGTGAGAGTGATCAAGGCTTCCATACTCTTCCTGATGATGTTTGTCGGAGCTCTCTTCCTGTTGATAGGCCTGTCACAGTATCTCAATGAGACAATCCCGAGCCTCGCCCATGGGCTAGGCACAGTGATTGTCGGAGCTGTATTGATAGTCCTGGCATTGTTCGCAAGGATGATGAAATGATAATATAGATTCATCTGCAGAAATAAGGGTCGTCTGCGCGCACTATTATTTCACGAGGCTCCTGCTTCTTCCTGTCAGGATTTGCACCAGATTTTTCTTCTTGCTTAGGGCTTGTCTTCGCTGACACTGATTGCATGGCGCCTATATCATTTATCTCAAATGCCTTGCTCTTGTTGATGTTGCCGCACTTTATGCAGCTGAAGAAAACTCCGAACTTCCCTTTTCTCATCTCAAGATAGCTGCCGCAGAAGCATTTTAGCTCTGGAAGTGTAGAATTCTTGTGCTCATGGCAGACAGGCACCCCCTCCTTGTTCTGGCCTGTTGCCTGCTTCCTGCAGAAAGGGCATCTCTCTACCTTGTAATCTCCGTAGCGCTTAGGTATTCTCATGATTCAGCATATCTTCTTCCTGTTATCATCTAGCTCCTTCAGGAACCTTGCTATGGTCTTGTTGACATGCTCAGGCTGGGTCTTCAATATCTCAGCAAGCTTTCCAAGCACATCACTCTCAGAGCATTCTACTGCACTCGTGAGCTCCAATGCTCTCAGCTCCTCTGCTCCTGGCTTTGCTCTACCCTTTGCCAACTTGCATGACTTCTTCCATTTATCGAAGAGCTCTTCCACCCTAGCAGGCAGCTGCTTCTCACTGACTTTTAGGAGCTTGGCTGCCTCCTCCAGTACGCATCTCTCCCCGCATACTGTCTTGACAGCTGCCTCTCCGGCAGTGAACTCTATCCTCACTATACCATCCTGCAATTTGCTGGTCTTAAGTATCTTTATGATCTTGACCTCTCCAGTCAGGTTGAGATGAGTTCCTCCGCAGGCCTCAACATCAAGCCCTTCGACAGATACCACTCGTAGGCTCCTGCCAGGCACTGCTCCTCCTTGGTAGAGGACAAATCCATACTTGGCCTCTGCGATGCTCCTTGACATGAAGCTCTTGTATATTGGGATGTTCTTCTGTACTATATCATTGGCAGCAGCCTCTATACTCGCAGTCTCCTCGTTGGTCAGGGAATCATAGTGGGTGATGTCGAGCCTTGCCTTGTCCAATGACTTTGATGCTCCTGCCTGCCAGACATGGTTACCTAATATCCTCCTGGCCACTCCGTTGATTATGTGGGCTGCTGAGTGATGCTGGGTCAATTGCAGCCTTATGTCGAAGTCTATCTTTCCCTGCACTCTATCGTGCTCCTTGAACTTAGGCGGCTCTTTCATGACATGCACTATTATGCTCCCTTGCTTGAAGACCTCGACAACTTCGTCTTTTCCTATGAATCCTTTGTCATGCAGCTGCCCTCCGCTCGTCGGATAGAAAGCAGTCCTGTCAAGCACAACGTATTTGTGGTCGATTATCTTCAGCACTTTTGCCTCGAAGTCAATATAATCATATGAGTCAAAGTATAGCGGATCAGTGGCCGGGATCCCTCTGAGGTCAAGCTCTTTATCCTTCTTGGTCTGGGTTTTCTGCTCGCTGCTCTCATGCTTTGCTGAGACGAGCGCATAGAAGTTCTCAGGCACCTCGATCTTTGTTCCCTGCTTGGCAGCCTCTGATCTTATCTGCTCAGGGCTAATCCCTTGGCTGTCATAGAGATCGACAAGCACTTGGGCGCTGATATCTTTCTTGCTCCTTAGCAGCTGCTCCACCATCTGGGCTCCTTTATTCTTGGTCTGATAATATTTCTCTCTTTCTACGTTCAAGACTTTCTTGACATCCTCAAGGTTCTTTTCCAGTTCAGGATATATTGGTTTCAGGTATTCTGCATGCCACTCGCATATCTCTGTCAACTGGATATCCCACCTGAACTGGTCTATGAACTCCATCGCCCGTCTGAATATCACCCTGAGATTATAATATCCTCCGACATTTGACGGCAGTCCCCCATCGGTTATCGCGAACAATAATGCTCTGCTGTGCTCTGCCACTGAGTAGAGAGCTGTCATGGGCAGAATCTTGCTCTTCAGCTGCTCCTCAGGGATGCCTATCTTCTTTGAGATATCATACCACTGCTTCTCGACATCATCTGTCTCATCGAAGTTTAGCTTGGCTGCCATCGGAGAAAACTTTTTGTAGAGCTTTTCGTCGAACTCGACATTGAGTCTCTTCTTCAGCTTCTCTATGATCTTTGGGAATGCTGCGTCATAGATGGTCATCGCTCCCTGGCTGAACCAGGCGACTCTTTCCATGCCAAGTCCCATGTCAAGCACCTTGAGCTGGAGCTCCTTGTCTCCGTGGTCAGAGTGCTCATACATCATGTAGACTTGGTTGAAAAGCTCCACTCCTCTGCTGAAGAACTCCATGCAGGGGCCGTAATTCCCTCCGCCAGCCCATGAATCCTCGTGAAGAGTTAGCTCTTCCTTTGGTATGCCTACTTCATTTGTTATGTAATCGAATATGTCCTTGAAGAATTCTGCTTGGTTCCATTCCTTTGGCTCGACAAAGACGTGCTGTCCTATCATGACGAATCCTGTGCAGTGGCTTCCTGTGACTCCTACGTTGTCCACGTCTCCGAATCTGAGGCAGAACTGGGGAATGACAAGCTTCTTTGCCGGCGGGTCTGATTCTCCGCTTATGACGTAGGGCTGGAAGGCTGCTATGGATGCGTTGGTGAAATAAGTAGTGGGATTCCATCTGGCGATGACAGGATACCTGTTGATTGCCTTGTAACCACGTTCCTCGAAGAATCTTTTGAAGTTGAGCCAGACGTCGATGAAGTCAAGCTTCTTCTTGACAGGAGGCTTGTCAAAGATATCAATTCCTCCCCTGCAGGCAGCGTCTCCGCATGTCTTCTGATCCTTGTGGACAGTCCAATAGTGCTTCTCGCATTTTGGGCATCGCTTCCTCATGAAGCTCTCTGCTTTGATCACAGAGGTGGCATAGTACTTGTCTGGCTCTGCGCTGGCCACTGTCTTGAACTTCTTCTTTAGCTCCTTATCTGTCAGCATACTACATGAGATTCTTCTCAGGTTTATTAAATTTTTCTATAAGTGATGAAGTTTCAGCAAGCTTTTTAAACCGTCCATATATACTCATCGCCATGAGCAGATGGGATAGGAAAAAGGAGAAGAGCAAGCAGATATGGATGAGCATACTCATCGCTGCGCTCATGGTATTTTCTGTCTTTGGAGTGATCATAGGAACCCAGAGCAATGAGCTGCGCTACGGCAAGTTCAAGTTCAAGCAAGATAACAAGCAATATCTTCTCACCATCGATGACAAGGAGATGCCTTTCTATACCCTGCCCTATGAAAGCGAGTACATCAATGTCTCAGATATTATTGTCAACAAGCTCAAGGAGGCTTATTTTATCTCATTAACATTCAACCCTAACAAGGATGTGGATAACCTTCCGCTCATAGAGCTGTCAAGGTTTGATTTCGCGCAGTACTTGAGCGGAAAGGTCGTGGTGAGCGGAGTGCTTGAGAGCTCAGAAGAATACTCTAACCTTCCGCTTATCAATTGCAGCAACGCAACCCTTCAGACTCCTGTTGTTGTGTTCAACATCTCTGACAGGACCAGCGTTGTCGAGGTGGATAACTGCATATTCCTGAATGCCCGTGGCACTGAGTTCATAAGACTGAGGGACAGGCTATTGTATGCTTATCACGGAGTGATCCCTGGAGTGATTTCTGATGTCAGCAAGCAGTGAGATCAAGGAAGCTAAGGAAAAAGCATATAAGAAAGAGAAGCTTGCATCCGATGCAGATGAGGTTGATGATGATAAGAGCAAGGCTGCTGCCAAGAAACGGAACACAGTGCGCTTTGTAATACTCGCTGCTGTTCTCGTGATAATAATGCTGTCCCTTGTGGCAGTGCCGCAGTATGTCAGGAAGGCTAAGCTTGAGAATGATAAATACAACAACTTCGAGTTCGTCTTCCAGGACAATCTCTGGTATACCATGCTCCAGAAAGGAGACCAGCCCTATTGGGTCCCATTCTACTATCATCCAACTCAGCTGGAGGACATCCCTGTGGAGATCGGTCTAAGGGTAAAGTTCTTTGATCTGAGAGACAACAACGGCAGCATATACATCACAATGGACCCTGATGGCAATGACAACAAGATAGTTATTGCCGGAGTTGAGATAGCCAAGATAACAGGGCAAGCATATCAGCTGCTCAATGTGCCTACGCACTCTGCCTTCATCAAGCAGCCGAAGAACGCCAGCGTCAACTCAGAGACTCCTATCGTGACTTGCGGCCAGGCTAGCAACAGGACAATGGTGATCTGGCTAACCCTGAGTGACAAGAACATCGCCTACTCAAGAGGCAACTGCATTGTCTTAGAGGCGATGACCTATAATGATACTGTGCGCGTCGCTGACAGAACGATGTATAATCTTCTCGGCATAATGCTTGATTAGAAATGCACTTTCTTTTCACTTCAGCTTTTATCACTCAAACTCTACATGCTCAGAATAGCTGATTTCTTCTACATCGTCGTTCTCTGCGACTACAAAGCGCAATGACAAGCCGAGCTTCATCAAGGCAGTTGCCAGTGCTGCGTGCTCCTTGCCAGTGCCTGAGTCGATGTTAACAGCCACCTCGAAGTCGTTTATCTTTCCCTGTAGCTGTTTGACGATGGCATCCCTGATATTGGCTGTCTTGTCGTCAGAATTGATTATTATCAGATGGAGGTTTTCCTTCTGCATCTTCAGGTTGTCCCTTGTCCAGCCATTCACGATGAGAAATATGTTCTGGAACTTCCCGCTGTTCATAAGCTTCAATACTCCGCTCCAGGTGCCTTTCCCTGCTCCAAGGCACGCGACTAGGTCCGTCATTGGTTATGAGAACCCGTTTTTGGTTATAAAAGTTGTGGAATAACATGCAGAAAACTGGAAAAATATGATATAATCTTTCAATCTCTTTTAAGGTAATCAGGTTCTGCTGTTGTCAAAATATTTTTTTAGGTAAGTCTCGTTGATGTTTTTTGCGATGGTATTGTTCTTGAACATGATGAATTTTATCTCGCAGGGCGTGTGCACTATCTCTGTGATATCCTTCATGCTCATCTCGCTTGTGTTCTTGTACTTCTCAAAGAAATTCCGGATCTTTTTCACAATCTGAACAGGATATTTTACCTGGATCACTGTATCGCCGACAGTGTTCACCGCTACAGTCTCATCTATGTTTTTGTCTTCAACAACCCTTACCTTATGACCCCTCTCTTCGTGGATCTTTGCTCCCTGCCTATTGAGACCTAGGTCGCGGAAGAAAACAAAGAACGTCTTGATTTTTTTATCCTTATAATGCTCGTACAGCTTCGACTCTCTCCCTAGGTTGATAAGCATCCACCAGATGTAATGGCCGTAGTTGAAGGATATCCTTTCCTCGTTCTTTCCCAGGCTGTCTGCCAGATGCCAAAGAATGTCCCCCCAGAAATTGTCAAGCTCGAACAGCGAGTTCAGGGTGTAAACTGCGTAGTTCTCCTTGCCAATATCTTTTGTGAAGGCATGCACTCCTTTGCCGGATTCATAGGTTGTTAGCATTCGGTCAAAGAAGCTCTTCAGCTTCAGCACCCATTCCTTGCTTATCGAGTATTTCTTGTCCTTTTTTAATAGGACTCCTTGTGACTGCAGCATATTTACAGATTTCCTAACCGCCTGGTATGTTATGCTGACGTTGTACTGCCTGCGTATCCTATTGAAGAGCTCTATCATCGATAGGGGCTGCTCTGCCGTGAGGACGCTGAAGACGAGGTCTTTCACGTTCCTACTTTCTTCACCCATCTGAGGGATGCTTAACTCTATCATGCAGTCCGGATTGTTGTTCTTATTTTTAAACTTTTTGGTACAAAAATAATTGTACCAAAAACTTATATAATTATCGTTCTCTCTCGGGGTGATTTGGAGGGATCAATATGAGAAAGAGAACGCTACTGTGCTTTTCATTGATGGCGGTCCTGATGCTCGTCCTTCTGGCGGGTTGCAGGCAAAATATCACCGGGACTGTAATTGGCGAGCAGGCTGATGCTTTGAAGATAGGTGCGGTTCTCCACCTCACTGGTGATCAGGCAGAGCCTGCGCAGGCATTTCTTCAAGGCATACAACTGGCTGTTGACGAGATTAATGGGAAAGGTGGTGTTCTTGGGAAAAAACTAGTGATAATCTTGGAAGATGACGAGCTCAAGCCAAGGCTTGCGCAGACAGCTGCTGTGAAGCTTGTCAATGCCGACCGGGTAAATGCTGTGATACTTGCAAGTTATATTGAGGCGATGGCTACAGGGCCATACCTTGAAGAGCAAAAAATACCCTCTATAGTTCTATGGGACAGCGCAAAGGATATAGAGGACGTTGGTGAATATGTTTTTGGAATAGGAATATGGACTCCAAGTTCTGGAGAAGTAGCGGCTGATTTTATCTATGAAAATATGGGTTTGAGGAAGATTGCGATTGTTAACATTCAGAACGAGTGGTCTCTTGCAGTATCTGATTTTTTCAAGAAAGAATTCGAGAAGAAAGGAGGGGTTGTAGTTGACACCCAGCCTATCTTACCGTCAGATACAATTGATTTCAGGACAACAATAATGAAGGTCAAGGAGTCTGATGCTGACGGAATTTATAGTCCTATAACAGACGGCCTGACTGTTTTTTACAAGCAGTTGAGAGAACTTGACTTCGATAAACCAATCATAACTTCAGACATCATCACTGAGAATCACATAGATGTTCTGAAAGAAGCTGCTGAAGGAATCTATCAGACCCAGGCAAATGATCCTGGCAGCCCAAGGACGACGCACATGAAGGGGCTCTACATTGAGAAATATAACAAAGAGCTGAAGCAGGTGCTGTTTGCATCCTGGGGTTATGATGCTGTTTACATGATAAAAGAGGCTGCTGAGAGAGGAAACTCTGCAGATTCTGAGTCTATAAAGAATAATCTCTACCGGATACAAGGCTTTGAGGGAGCCTCAGGGATAATATCCATTGATTCAAACGGGTCTTCAAAATCTCTAGAGAAAGTGTTCCAGATACGGGATGGAGAATTTGTATTGGTCGAATAGGATGTCATTGGTTTCGGAGCAGAATATCACAAGCCAAGCTTTATGGTTGTTCTGAGAGGTGAGGTTAGCAAGGAGAATACTGAGCTAAGGATTGACCTAGAATATAAGTTCTAGTCGGTGTTATGATAAAGATAGGAAGGGATCATCCAGATCATTAGGAACAATGAATCATGGAATCATCCATAGTTATCATCTAACGCGGTTCCAGAGGCTCTCAAAGTGCTTCTTGTAATGCTCATATATCTGTTGGGATTTGATTATGAAAGCTGTTGTTTTCCCGCTCAGCCCCAGCAGCATGATGTGCCCATCAAATATGATAGTCCCCACAGGGTAAGCCTCATCAGTGTACTTGACAGCGAGATACTGGCGGAATCTAGAGATGTTTTTCTCAGTGGATTTTTCACGTTTTTTCTCTGCGATTAACTTTATCCTTATTTTTTGTTGTATCCTTTTCTGGTGGTAATTCAGGAAGAACCTCTCAACTTTCTTATCTTCCGGACTCAACCCTACCATGAACGCATAATATTCCATTCCGGGCTTGATGGTGGTTAGCAGAACATTAAAAGCAGATTTTAATCCTTCCATCCCTTCATATACTGTGGCTTCCTGCTTCTCTTCAGTGAGTTTTCTTTGCTGTTCTATATTTGGTATTATCTCTTCTCTTAATATCCTTTTTTGTTCTTCAATCTGCTCGGATTTCTCATTTAACAATTCAATCAGGTTGCAGGGGTCTGTTGCCTGGAAGTGCTTCACGTTGTTCTTGATGACAAATGACACAAGACCTTTCTCCTTGAGCTTTTCTAGGATGGAATAGATTTTCGAATCAGGCACTTTAGCTCGGTCTATTATGCGTCCGACTGTGCTGCTCTCCAGTTCCAAGAGCGCAAAATAAACCTTGATCTCAGAATTATTCAGTCCTAGCCGGTTAAGCACTTCAGTATTCATGATCCTGAAGAATCCTTTGGAATATATAAATATTACTATTACCCCTACTGAGGTAGGGGGTGATACTTAAATACGATATCAGTTTTCTCTGGCTCATACCACGCTAAAGTGATAATATACGCTGCAGGAATGAGACTGATTGATTATGCTGCAGATCATGATTAGATTATAATATTAAGATGATGAAAGATGATTGATTCCATAGAAAAGAGCTCTAAGTCATTGGAAGAGTCTGTCTCTGATGGATTGTGCGGGGTGTTGTATGATACGGTAGGTTATTTGGGGAAACAAATAGCTTTCAATACGATGATGTATTATGATGTGAACTCAGGCACACATTTTTTTATGAAAAAAGATGATGCTTCTTGTTTATATGCGACCAGAGAAGATATTTATTATTCGAGCCGCGCTAAAATAAAGAAATTGTTTAGACGGTCTGGGCTGTTCAACAATTATTATCTGGTCGGCAGAATAGATGGTCATTTTTACAAGAGGTTGTTCGACAGGAAGTGGTTGTTCATGAAGGATTATCTTGTCGGTCGGAGAGATGGTGATTGCTACTGCATTCAATCCTGTAATGGCGTGCTGATGGATGCAGGAACATATGGCTTGTACGACACCCATAGGAATAAGCAATTGATAACAAGAAAGCAGCTGCTCAAAGAAGGATTTAATAAAATATGCTCTTTGTTGGTTGATAATGAGGGGAGGCTGCTAATAAACGCTTCAATGCAGCTTTTTAATAATATCTTCGCCCTAGAAATATTAAGAATTAATAAGAGAGACGATAAGTACTTTCTGGGGGAGTCTGTTAGAAAATACGCACTGAGCGGTCCTTGTGGTCACGCGGTCATTATTCCCGGAACTGATCATATAATAACATCGAATAATTGCTCTTATCTTGATCTTGACGGCAGAATAATAGGAGAAACAAGAGTTAATGATGATGAGCGAATCAATGATATCATTATGCTTGGCAGCAATCTTGAGGAGCAAACTGCAGAGGTTGTTTATTCCAAGTTTCAGCACAAGAAAGGTCATATGAAGATAAAATGTCATAGTAGGATAATGCACGCAGCAATATGCTTCGATGGCTCTAGGATTACAGCACAGGTAAAACCTTTTTTAAAAAGTTGGCGGTATCCTGACTCAGGCCCTTTTGAGCTTATACGGGACGAGGATGTCCATGAGAAACTAATAGGGAAAGGGGTTAGGATTAGTAATAAGCATGTCAATCAATTTCCTTGGTTGCGCCGATTTTTAGAGAATGATCATGGCGCAAGGTCAGAAGAGAAGAAAAACACATCTAAGACGGTGCAAGAAAAGTGAAAAGATGATTGATTCCATAGAAAACATCAAGAGATCTAAATCGTTAGATGAATCCGTCTCTGAGAAGATATGCGGCATATTGTATTTTAATGACTTTCCTTTTAGGTATCATGATTGGGATCACCTTAATTTCGCTGTATTGATATATTATGCTTTGAAATCTGACACAAAATTCTTCATAGATATGGTAATGAATCCTGGCGGTTTACATGCGACCAAAGAAGAGATATATTATTCGAGCTGCGCTAAAATAAAGAAATTGTTTAGACGGTCTGGGCTGTTCAGCAGGGATTTGGTAGCTAAGAGAGAGAATTATTGCGACTGCATCCAGACTTACAATGATATGCTGATGGATGCAGGAGCGTATGGCTTGTACGACACTCATATGAACAAGCAGCTGATAACAAGAGAACAGCTAAAGAAAAGAGGGTTTGACAGTATAAAGTCATTGTTGGTTGACAAGGAAGGAGGGCTGCTAATGAACTCTTCAGCACCAATAATTTCAATACCTTTTCCCGGCCAAGAAATAGTAAGAATCAAGAAAAGAAACAACAACTACACGATAGGAGAATCTGTGAGAAAATACAGAAAAGAAGTATGCCTAACAGATGGTCATGCAGTCATTATTCCGGGAACAAATCATATAATAACATCGAACAATTGCTCTTATCTTGATCTTGACGGTAGAATAATAAGCGAAACAAGAGTCTATGATGGAAGACAACTGATAAATTATGTTAAAATACTCACCAATAATAATGATGAGCAGACAGCAGAGCTGATTTATTTCTTAAAAGGTCCTTATGAGAATAATGATGATATTCTTATCGTCCGAGGACTTAAGAGGAATATAGGAATAATGTATGCCTCTATAGATTACAAAAACTCTCGGATTACAGCGCAGGTAAAACCTTTGCTAACAGGATTAAGGAGTGATATATACCAAAGACCGTTTGAACTCATACGAGAGAAGAAGATTCATGAACAATTGATAGAGAAAGGTATTGAACTCGATATTTCTCTATTAGGTAAGAGTTCTGATTGGATGAAGAGGTTATTCTATTCTCAGTTGGGAAGAAGGTGATCAATTAAAAAAATAAAAACAAAAAAATTTATCAAACAGATTTTTAAATTTATTTCCTGGCTCAGTATACAGGATAAACTGTGTTCTGTCCTGTGAACTCTATGTTCTTCACCTTGCTCAGGTCGTCTATGTTGTTGATTCTCAGCAGTCCCTGTGACTTGGTGTAGAGCATATCCTGGATGTAGAGGCTTCTCTCGACCAATGGGCCGTAGTACTGGTTCTTGCTTCCGAGGCTGTGGTCTATTATTCCTCTCATCTCTATGCTGTCTTTTGTGACCTTGAACACCATTGCTCCGTTGTAGTCTTCTCTGTTTTGGTATGTCGGGCAGCTGTTGCCCCAGCAATCCCTGTAGGTCATGCTGTAGGCTGGTATCACAAGTAGGTTGTTCGCCTTGCTGAACAGGAATGCCTTGTGCTCGTACTCTGCCGTGCTCTGAGCGTATTTCTCAGATGTCACGAACTTAGCGATCTCCTTAGGGTTAGTAACGTCTGTGACATCAAAGAGGCTTATCTTCAATCCTCTTGTCTGGCCTGTGACTGCAGATGCATCTCTTCCTATTCCGATGATTGTATTTTCATCGTATGGGTGCAGGTATCTGCTGAACCCCGGAACCTTCAGCTTTCCGAGCTCTTTTATCTCAGATGGATTGCTCAGGTCAAAGACAAAGAAAGGGTCTACCTGCCTGAAGGTCACCATATAGAGTCTGTCATCCATGAACCTTGTTGATTGTATGGTCTCGCTCTTGGCGATTCCCTTCAGCGAGTCCAATATCTCAAGGTCCTTGTTGAGGGTGAAGACATTGTTGGTTGATTCTGTGTTCTGGCTCTCGCCCTTCAGGTAGGTCCATCTCTGGCTGATGGTGGTAGCTATCCTCAGGACGTCATCCTTCTCATCCATTGAGAACTGATTGTTCACATAGCCAGGTACCTTGCCGTTGGCCTCGACTGTTATCTCTCCCTTGTCAACTGCTATCCTGTTGATGATGGTGTATTCCATATGTTCATACTCATCAAGCTTTGTCTGGAGCGCCTCATCAACTTGGTCCTGGAATGCCTGCTGCTCGTCTGAGCTAAGGAAGTTGATGTAGCTGTATACTATGTTGAGGATCTTTGACTCCTTCTCCTGCTGGGAAAGGACTTCGTTGTCAGTCGCCTTTATCTTTGCTACGGTCTCCTTGTCAGCATCTGTCAATTCATTCTGCATCATTTCAATTATTATCTTGTTCCTTAGCTCCCATTCATTGATGTATTCTGTGTAGGTTATGAAGATGTTCTTGTCGTTCATGTACATGTTCTGGCTGTTCTCAACAGCTACTGACTTTGAGTTGACATCGCTGCCAGGGCTTTCAAGGTTTATCGAGTGAACATTGGCGAACTGCACTGAGCTGTAGGGAATGTCAAAGTAGTATATGTCCCTGACAGGCATCGGCTTGATTGTTGTGCCGTCAAGCATCAGCGGAGTAGGATAATCTTTTCTGAACTCAGGTGCTGTTGTGGTGACAAAGTAAACATAGTCTCCTGTCATCCTTGACTGGAAATAGTTGCCTTCGAACTTGTACTCCTTGACAAGCTCAGGGTTCTCCTTGTCCTTTATGCTGTAGATGTTAAAGAAAGTCATTCCCTGCCTTGGCTTGAAATTGATCTCCTTGAAGAAGTCAAGGTCATAGAAATTTCCGAAGACTGCGAGGTAATCTTTGCTGATGAACAGTCCTTGCGGCTGCTCCTTGAACTTTATGCTTGAGACTATCTCTGCGTCTGCTCCAGGATAGGCTTTCACTATATATACTGTGCTGCCCGATACTGTGTAGATGTATTTTCCGTCTGTCTTTATGATGTCTGCCTCATCAACTCCAGACACTTGGTTGTTGGTGGTTGAGTAGCTGCCTTCCTCTGCGTTCACCATTGTAGGAGCTGCTGATGGCGCTGATCCTGCGCTGTCCATGGCGACAGATGATATTGCTTTCTCCATCATCACTCCGCCGCCTCTTCCGCCGCCATAATAATAGTTGCTGCTTCCGGCTGCGTTGATCTTGATGAAATCAGAGAACTCTGCTTCTGTCTTGAAGCTCTTGGTATTGACTTCCTTGATCGGGTCGAATATGACCGCCTCATGGAAGCTGCCCTGCTGCAAAGTCACTGGCGTGCCCTGCTGGTTGTTGTCTCCTATCGGCCCTGTGTAGACAGGGACTCTTTCGCAGGCGACAATCAGCAGCGCAAAAGCCGCTATAACTATCATGAATGTCCCGAAAAATGCTTTGTTGTTAAAATCCATACGAATCACCTTCTTAATTTTTCCTCTTAATATATTGTTTCACTCTAAAAAGGCCCTGAATAAGGCCTGATTATGAACTCTTAAAGCATCCTTATTAATATGCTTTGCTAAGGATTCGAGTTGAGTTGAAGCTATTGTTGTCATTTAATGTGTTTAATTGTCGTATTTACCGTAGTAAAGTAATCTGTCTATCTTCACCCCATTAATCTTCTGTTCTAGCTTTAATTTAGCAAGAGTTAATTCTTTAGGGCTATATGCGTTTGTTTTGAAGGGTGAAGTCCAGAATTGATATAACTCAGGATATTCTACAATGGAATAAAGACAGAAGTCTTTCATTTGATTATATCCTGAACTGCCGGGCGTAGGAACGTATATGTACAATGCAAAATAGGATTGAACCTTTGCGTCTTCACATATTTTAATGATGGATTCTGCTTCTTTCTCAATTATATGCAAATCATTAGGATTGCCATTATATCTTCCGATTACTATCCCGAAAGTTATTCTTTTTAAGCCAGTGCCTATTATTGATCGAATTATTTGCATTTCTTCATTTAATGGTCTTAATTTTGCATAAGCTTGTTCGGGATGATTCTGCAGCGTCTCTAACGGGATCAGCGCGCGGTAACACCCGCTGATTTTGCCATTTTGTAGGGATCCTGGGCGGAACAGGAGACTAATCAATTCTTCATCGATCTTTCCTTCTTTTTTTAGTTTGCAGAATTCAATTCCATTTCCAAATTCCCAAGCAAAACCTTTTTCTTTTAAAAGAGTGAACATCTCTATCAGACTAGTTCTCCCTCGGCTTTTAGTGAGCCTTGCTAGTATATTGTCCTCCATTATGACTAATGTGTTTATGCCATTCTTTTTGTAATGATCTAATAATTCTTCGAGTCTTCTTGTCGTCATAAACCTGTAACCCCCTCGTAGGTTTGGTGTGGCGCAGAAGTCGCATATATTCGTGCATCCTCTCGAAGTTTCTATGATTCCTATAGGTGGGTTTACTCCTTGAGGGAGCTTCCCTTCAAAGGCTTCATTATACTCACTTAGGTATCCTTTTATTAGATCAAAAGCCGGGAACGGAACATGGTCTATGTTGAAATGGTCAGATAGAGGTCTACGATTTAATGTGATAATGTTTTTTGTTTTATAAGCGATGCCTGTTATTTCCTCTATCAGTCTATTGTTCTTGAGAGCTTCTATAAGCTTTGGCCCACTGCATTCGCCTTCTCCGAGAATAACAAAATCAGTTCCATTGATAAGATAATGTTCAGGCCTTGCTGTCGCATCAGAGCCTCCAACAATTACTTTTACTCCTGGATTAATCTTTTTTGCATGATTAATAAACTCCATCACTATTTGGCTTGATCTTGTGAAATTAGATGTGATTCCGATGATGTCAGATTTCTCAATTTCATTGTTTATGCTATCAAAACTTGCACCAAGCATATAGCATCTTATGATTCCTTTATCGTATTGGAACTCTTTGTAAAGTTCCTCTCTAGTCGGATACATGATTTTCATATCAATTATCTTTACATCAGCGTGATTTCGCAGGATGCCTGCGACAATCAGGGGCGATTGCTTAGGATAGTTCGTCCTTACGCCTGACAAAACTAGCTCTTTTCCATCATGATTCAGAGTTATCTTTGATTCAGGAACTTCAATCAATGATATATTCATTAGAATCACCTTTTTAGCTCTGCTAACACTAGTTCATCGAAGTTTTCAGGCAGAATTTTTTGCCTTCGTTTTTCATAGCAGAAACCGGACCATCGATTATTTTTGTATTTGGCGTCTTTTATTCCTTTAATCCTAGTCCATGCCTCGCTTAAGGACAGGTCGCCGATATTTCCGATTTTCTCTTCTGATTCGCAGACGTAAATGTCACCGGTGTCTCCTATGTAGAATCCTGCTCTTGCTATGTCGCAGGGTAGACCTCCTGGAAAATCAGCAGGGTATTTTACTTCTATACCTTCTTCTGATAATATTGTATATATGTTTGCAGAAAGTTTTACAATCTCGCTTTGTGAGATGCCTATTTGTGACCTATATTCTAGATTTGCTGCCTTTCCAATGGGCATGAGCGGACAAAGTAGAGGATAGATGTTATTCCTTATTGCGAATTTATAGTTTATTGGGATCTCCTGAAGGTTATACTTCAAGACGACTATTCCAAAACCGAGATGTGTTGGTTGATATTGATTGAACCCTTCATTGATTAGCCTTTCCAAGGCCAGGTTTCTTTTCGCGGAATAGCCTTTTCTTTGCACAATATTATCCTGTTTTTTGGCTTCGAATTTAAGCATGATTGTTGTTTTGCATTCAGAAAGTTTTTTGATTATTTCTTCACCACTACCTCCAAAAATCTTTTTTGCAAGTTTGTCATCCCCCAGTACGTTTCCGCAAGTGAAGAGTACTGATTGTAAACCATAACTATGAATTTGTTCATATATAGTTAGAATATCTTCTCTTAAGAGAGGTTCTCCTTCACCTAAGATTTTTATGCTTTTCCCACCTAGTTTTGAGAATTGTTCTATGATGTCTATTATTTCTTCAAAAGACAGTTTTTTGCCTTTCTGGGTATCTTTGTATCCGCAAAATATGCAGTCGTTGAGGCATGCTCCGGGTATAGCAAGATCTAAGGTGAGTGGATTTCCATTTATCTTTGCTTGATTCATTTCTTCTTCTGGAAATGTTCCTCCAGCGTATCCGAAGATCTTTTTCATATTCTCATTCATAATTACTTATAAGTAGTTAATGTTTATTAAATATATCTAATTATTATTTTGATTAATTTAGAAAATTTTATAAATAATAAGAATAAATCAAATAATAATGATAATTATTGACAAGAAAGATCGCAAGCTTTTATTTGAATTGGACAAGGATGCATCAATCAGTCTTGCGAGTCTGTCAAAAGTATTGCGTTGCTCAAAGCAGACTCTGGCCTATCGCATCAAGCGGTTAGAGAAGCTCGGTGTAATCAAGGGCTACAAAACAGTAATTGATATGAGCTGCCTTGGCTTCACAACATATAGGGTGTATATAAAACTCCAGAATGCTGATGAGGAGATTCGCAAGAGCATTTTTGATTTTTTCAGGTTGCAGAAAAATGTTTGGTCCGTGGCTATAATGCAGGGCAGATGGAACTTGGCGGTCTTTTTCGGAGCAAGAGGCATTCCTGAGATGCATACATTTTTTGATAGGCTGATGTTCTCTTTTAGGAAACAGATAAAAGAGTATAAGCTGAGCATCTACCAGCCAGTCTATTTCTTTGCAAGGCACTTTTTCCTTGAATCAAAAGCAGAGGAAAATGAACTCAAGTACGGCCTTGGAGAGAGAAAGGATTTTGATGAAACAGACCTAAAAATAATTGAGGAGCTGAAGAACAATGCGCGAGTAAAGAACATCGATGTTGCCAAGAAGCTAGTCATCTCTCTTGATACGGTTATAAGGCGGAGAAGGCGCCTAGAAAGGGATGGAATCATTTCAGGCTACAAGTTGGTTTTGGATTACAGCAAGTTCGGCTACACCGCTTACAGGGTGGACTTCTTGCTTAATGATTTCTCGAGAAAGAAGCAGTTGTTTGAATACTGCAAGAACCACAAAAATATTTATGGCGTGAATGATACCATTGCCGGAGCTGATTTCGAGATAGCCTTGGCAGCAAAAGACCACTATGAATTCAACAGTATAATACAAGAGATGCTTGCGGAGTTCAAAGAGATGATCAATAGTTACGATTACATAGGCTTTTCAACATTCTCATTCATAGAATACATTCCTGATTAAGAATGTTGAAGTTTGTTTTTTCTCCGATTATTTCTTCTCAGGTTATATTAATCCCTGTTTTCTTTTCGATTCCTGACGTCCAGCATAGAAAGATTTAAATATGATAAAAATTTACAATCTGTAAATAAATATTAACTATGTGTTGGGCTTCGGAAGAGGAGGATGAACGACGCTCTGAAAAACGTATTGCAATACTTGCTGCATCATCATGTAATAGGCGGAAAGCACATCCCTGAAAGGTTCATAATCAAGATCAAGACGATTCCTTTGAACAAGTTTCAGCGAAGAGAGTTTTTCAGGGATTACAAATCACTCATAAATCAGGAAGTCATATTCAGGCAGAAGAAAAGAACAGGCAAAGGATACGAGGAGCACATAAGTATCAACCCGAGCTATGTTGAAGATATAGAATCATGGATTGGCGTAAATTGCGAGGTGAACGATGGTGAGGATGGGAGTTTTTTGTGAGATATTTGGAAGGAACATAAGGGTCAGAGTGCTTGAGTTCTTCCTCGAGAACTCGTTTGGTGATTTTGCAGTGAGCAGTCTCGCATTGCAGCTGAAGATATCCAGGCCGAAAGCCTATGAATACGTCGCCAAGTTCGAAAAGCTCGGCTACATCTTCAAGTCAAGGATTATCGGCAGGACCCAGCTCTACAAGCTGAACAAGGCGCACAAGCACGTCAAGCTCCTAATGAGGACGTTCAATGACTGCCTTGATATTGTCGTCGATGAATATTCGACGAAAAAGAATCATTCAACAGGTGCAGCAAAACTCGGCTCGGTTTCTGCGAAAGGATTGTGAATATTCAGAATTGGTTTTGCTTTTTCTTTCTTCCCAGGGATTTTGCATCAGAGTCTTCCGATGCCGAAGGCAAAATCAGCAACTGCTGTTGCTGGTTTGCCTGCAATGCAGGCAAAATCAGACTATTCATCTTCCGGCGCTCGTAAGAGCGCCGCCTGAAATGTCAAATATCAGATCAGCCTGTTGTGATCTTTGTATTTCTCGAAGAAAAGCATAATCCCTTTGACGAATGGAGGAGTGTATCTTTGAGGATTGAATTTTATATCTTTCATCAATGATTCTAGCCCCACCCATTTAATCCTGCTCATCTCTCCCTTGTCAGGAATTATCTTTGAGTCGCTTCTTGCGATGAAGATCTCGTTGAAGACATTGTCATACTCGTCCTTATAATAGTATTTCAATGCTTTCCTGAAAGGGACTGACAATCCTATCTCTTCCTGAATCTCCCTCTTCATGCAATCCCTGTAGCTCTCATCAGCGACAGTCCCGCTAACAGAGTAGGTGTAAAGGCCAGGATACCATCTCTTCCCAGATGATCTTTTCTGCAGCAAGACATCACCTCTTGAGTTGAAGAGCAGAAGGTGCGCTGCGCGATGGATGTGTTTTCCGTTGTAGAATTCTTCTCTTGGCAGGACTCCGATTCTCTTGTCGCCATCGTCGACTTCCATTATGAGTTCGTCATCCATCTTAAAACGCTCAAGATGATAAAATAAAATTGGTTAAGAAAGAATTTACATGATTGCCAATGATTATTTCTTCTCAGTATACCCGCATTTTCCGCAGGTGACCCTGTCCTTGTGGTTGGCCATGAATGTTCCTGCTCCGCACTTAGGGCAGCTCTTGTTCTTTCTCTTGAGAGAATTGCCTGAGATCTCGTATACCTTGCCTACCTTGCTGGCCGGCTTCCTCTTCGGCTTTCCGCCTGCTGCTGGTTTCTTTCCCTTGACATCTTTTCCTGCCATTGATAATCATTCCTCGTGCATTTATTTCTTCTTAACAGCTTCTTCTGGCGCAGCTGCCTTCTTCTTTTTATCTTCCACCTGGAAGCCGTGCTTCTTAAGAGTGAACTTGGGTTCTACTTTCCTTAGAGTAGGCTCATCATCGTATATCCTTGCGTCAACCATCGCGCTCTGCTTACCATAATCAGGCTTTATCCTGTTCACTATGACGAGCTCTTCCTTGACCTTCAGCTTGTGCGCCAGGTCCTTCCTTATATCTTCTCTCTTAGGAGTGACTGTATCATAAATCACTCTTGCAGTGACTTCTTTCCTGCCTAGCAATGGCCTTTGCTCTTCCTTCATTACCTGTAATTCCATGATCATTCACCTTTCCTATCTTACCTTGATGGCGTACTCGCCGTCCTTTTCAACATTCATCTTCTTTGCGATGGTGGATTTCTCCACGTTGATGAAATGTATCTTTCCCTGCCAGCTGTTGCTAAGGGAGTTCCTCTTGCATATAGGGCATGCCTGTCCTTCCTCGACGAATATCTTGCATGTCCTGCAGACCATCTTGCTCATGTCAACACCTCGTGAAAATCATCACTTATCTTGTTTCTTCTTCTCTCCTTTTTCCTTCTTCTCTTCCTTTACCTCAGGCTCCTTTCCTTCCTTGAGGAAGTCCTGCTCTATCCATTCCTCTTTTCCAAGACCTATCTGCCTCATGGTCAGTCCGAGCTTTGGATTGGCGACATCCTTGTATGATACTGCGATTATCCTTGCCCTGCACTGGTCATTGATCTTCAGGCTTCTTTTTCCGTCCTTGCCCTGGAGCACCTTGTCCTTGCTGAAGCTGACAAAGTCGTTCATGGTCTGGCTTATATGGATCATCCCATCCACAGGGCCCATGGAGAAGAACACTCCGAACTCAGCGACTTCCTTAATCTTGCCCTTGACCACTTCCTGGATCTCTGGCTCAAATGTGAGCAGCTCAAATGATGTCTCGTAGTAGGATGCTCCGTCGCCAGGGATTATTATGCCCTCACCTATGGTGCTCACTCCTGAGACATCTATGACCAGACCAAAGTCCTTTGATATGAATCCTGAGTACTTGCTCTTAACCTCGCTGATTATGGCCTGTCTCACCTCGAGCCCGAACTTGTCAGGGCTAACACGAATATGGTCCTTAAGCTTCGCCTTGTAAAACATCACATCACCACCAGATACTTTCCCTGGCGCAGGCCGATGATCCCTGAGCGCTTCTCCTTGAGGCGCTTTCTCAGAATCCTATCCTCTGTAGCCACGAAAGTATCTTTATCTGCATAGCTGACTATAATGTCATCTACGCTATTATACCCTTTGGAACTAGGAAGCCTTTTTAAGTTTTTCTGTCCTATTAGGACGACAGCTAGTTTTGCCGCGAAACGGTCCTTTTCCTTGCCCACCAAGGTCAATTTGTTAAGCTCGTCAAGGCTCTTCTCCACTATGCACAGCTCAAATGGCTCCTGCATAACCCTCTCAAGCTCTGTGAAGATGTCCACCATGAACTGCCCTGGTATCAGCAGGAAGTTGGTGTCAATGATCACTTTTTTCTTCTCCATGCTTCCCAGTACGACCACTGCCTTTTAAAAGGTTTCTCTAAAAGCAAGTTTGTCAGATGAAGAGCAGACCATGAAAATATTTTTAAAGTAGGCTCAGCTCTCCTGAGCAATGGGTGCAGGTGGCAAAGCTAGCAGAGCCAATGGCTCTGGGAAGAACATAATCGAGGTGAACGGCCTCACCAAGAGATTCAAATCATTGGTGGCGGTAGATAATATCTCTTTCTCAGTGAAGCGAGGGGAGATATTCGGATTCCTTGGTCCCAATGGAGCAGGCAAGTCAACCACGATAAAGATGCTTACCACTCTGCTGCAGCCTAATAGTGGAATCATAGTGATGAATGGCTTTGACCCTTCTAAGGATCCTTCCCAGGTGAGGCAGAGCCTTGGGATAGTCTTCCAGGATCCGAGCCTTGATGATGAGCTCACAGCCTATGAGAACATGGATTTCCATGGAGTGCTCTACAATGTGCCTAAGAATATCAGGAAGGTCAGGATAAGGCAGCTGCTCGAGATTGTCGAGCTCTGGGATCGTAAGGATGATTTTGTCAAGCATTTTTCAGGCGGGATGAAGCGAAGGCTTGAGATAGCAAGAGGATTGCTTCATCATCCAGTAATACTTTTCCTTGATGAGCCTACCATCGGCCTTGACCCTCAGACCAGGAACCATATATGGGAGTATGTCAAGGAGCTCAACAAATCAGAGGGAGTGACTGTATTCTTCACGACCCATTACATGGAAGAGGCTGATAGGGTCGCCGATAGGCTTGCGATAATCGACCATGGAAAGATTATAGTGCAGGAAACTCCTGATGAGCTTAAGAAGAAGACCCGAAAAAGCTCTTTGGAGGACGCATTCATATCTTTGACAGGCAAGGATATAAGGGCAGAAGAGGCCAATGTGCTAGACAACATGCGGCTCAGGAGAAGGGTTTTAAGGAGATAGATATTTAGGAGAAAGATTTTAGATTTTGGAGATATCAACATGAAAGTGATTTATGTCTTGTGGCTCAGGCAACTTAAGCGTTATCTTAGATCCAAGACAAGAATAATAGGCTCTCTTGGCCAGCCTCTACTATTCCTCATCGCATTGGGATTCGGCTTTGGCCCGATATATGCAAAGGCAGGAGGAGGAGATTACATTCAGTTCCTTGCTCCAGGCATCATTGCCATGAGCATAATATTCACTGCAATCTTCATGGGAATCGAGATAATATGGGACCGGCAGTTCGGTTTCCTCAAAGAGACTCTTGTGGCTCCGGTCTCAAGGTTCAAGATAATGATCGGCAGGACATTGGGAGGAGCGACAGTCGCTGTGCTCCAGGGAGTTGTTGTCTTGATTCTCTCATTGTTTGCGGGCTTCAGGCCAGTTAATCTGTGGACTCTTCCTTTGGCTTTGGTGTTCATGGCCTTGATAGCATTGATGTTCACTGCTCTCGGGACAGCTATCGCTTCTCGCATGGAGGATATGCACGGATTCCAGCTCATCATCAACTTCCTGATAATGCCTCTTTTCTTCCTTTCTGGAGCGATTTTCCCTCTTAACAACGGAGTGCCGAAGGCGATCGAGATCGTGGCAAAGCTCAACCCATTGACCTATGGAGTTGATGGCCTGAGAGACACCCTTGTGTTCTCTGTGAACACAGGCACTGCTTTCAACCTGGTGATATTGTCTGCTGTGACCTTGGTCTTCCTTGTGATCGGAAGCCTCCTATTCTCAAAGCTCCAGGTGTGAGATCCAGGCATTAAGCCCGAGTATGAAGCAGGCTCCTATTCTTCTCAAAACCAAAAACTAATTAAAAGCAGCCAGTTTATCGTTCATCATGGTCAGGAGAAGCAGGGGTGCGATTCTTGTAATATGCTCTCATTCAGACGACCAAGTCATCGGTGCGGGCGGCGCCATGGCTAAGTACGCAGCCGAGGGCTTTGACATACATACAATAATAATGTCTTTTGGCGAAGCAGTCAAGCCTCATGTCAAGCGTGAGGTGATAACAAAGGAGCGCGTCAAGGAATCACAGAAAGCTGATAAGATAATTGGCGGCAAGGGAGTGACTTTCCTTGGTCTGAGGGATTCTCATTTCGAGGAGGATTTCGAGAGCAGAGGCATCTTTAGGCGTCTTGAGAAGATAGTCAGAGAGATCAATCCTGTGAAGATATTTACCCATTCCTCTGATGATGCTCATCCAGACCACAGGGCCACTTTCAGGATCGTCCTGAAGCTTTACAGGAGGATGCTTCTCACGGCAGACCTCTACAGCTTTGAGGTGTGGCATCTGGTTAATCTCAAAAAGAGGAGCAAGCCAAAGCTTGTGGTCGACATATCTGATACTTTTGAGACCAAGGTTAAGGCTCTCAAGGCTTTCAAGAGCCAGATAAACCTTTCCACATTCTACAATTATCTTGTGTTCAACAATTTCATTTTTTTCCTCGTGCACATAAAGGATGCTCTCAACGGAGTGAGGAACAATGTGAGATACGCTGAGGTCTTTTACAAAGTGAGATGAATTAGTAATACATGATGACAAATAATTGATAACAGTATGGTGGCAATATGATGACAAGCATTATGATTCCAAAGGAACAGCAAGCCTCTGAGCAAAAGGAAAAAGCAAAATATGATTGCAGGAAAAAATTGTTGATAGTCACTGACAATTTCCTGCCGAGATGGGATGGCATTGCGCGTTTCCTAGCAGAGCTCATACCAAGAATAAAGAACTATTATGAGATAACAGTCATCGCTCCAGACCATGGCCCTTCGCCAGTCGATAAGGCCACAGGGTTCAGGCTTGTCAAGATCCCAATGTCAAGGATTAGGGTGGGTGACTTTACCTTGGCAAAGCCTTCATATAGAATCATGAAGAATGAGGTGGCTAAGTCTGACATAGTCTTCTCCCAGACCATTGGTCCTATTGGCTTGATGGGCATCCGCGCTGCCAGAAGGGAGAATAAGAAAGTAATCTCTTTCATCCATTCGATTGATTGGGAGTTGGCGACCAGGGCAATGGGAATAGATCTCTTGAAAGCATACTCATATGCTATGGCCAAGAGCTTTGTAAGGCGAGTTTACAATAAGGTGGATCTCCTGATAGTTCCTGCCCAGGGAATAGCAGAGATGCTGACCTGGCATAGGATTAAGACAGCTAAGAAAATAGTTCATCTTGGAGTCGACACAAAGCGATTCACCCCTCCTGACAAGAAGGAGGAGGCTAAGAAGAAGCTGGGCTTGGAGAAGGATGCAATGGTCATAGGCTATCATGGTCGCCTTGGAAGGGAGAAGGACCTGATGACATTGCTGAGAGCTTTCATCGTTGTGAAAAAAAGCTATCCTCATGCGAGCTTGCTGGTAGTGGGTGATGGTGTTGATAGCATCAAGAAGAAGCTCGCCAGCGTCCCTGGGGTGATATTGCCTGGCAGCACTAACAATGTGGTGCCTTATCTTCAAGCTATGGATGTCTACTGTCTGACCAGCCTGACTGAGACAACCAGCCTCGCCACCTTGGAGGCGATGGCCTGCGGAGTTCCAGTTATCGCCAACAAAGTCGGATTTATCAAGGATTATATCAAGCCGAGGAAGAACGGCCTGTTCTTCACAGGCAAGGATTCATATGATCTAGCAAAGCAGATACTGCTCCTGGCCAGAGATGATGAGCTGAGAGGCAAGATATCTGTTGTCGCCAGGAAATTCGTCGAAAAAGAGTTTGACTGGGATAAGACCGCAGAGCACATAAAAGAGATACTTGATGGGATGATGCTTGTTGCTTATAAGAAATGATTATGTTGTCTGATTTATTAGATGATTTTCATGCAGTCTATTCTTCCTCTTCATTCTCTTCTGGAGTGATGTCCTCTATTCCTGCGTTCTCCATGATCTCATCAACCTTCTTCTCTATCTTGGTCTTCTTGCCTTTCTTAGGCTTCGGCTTTTTCTTCCTCTTTGAGTCAAGGTTAGATGCTATCTGCTGGAGTAGTTCGAATGTGTTGTTCTCTACCGTCATTCCTTCCTTATGCACATCTCTCAGTATTGATAGGACTTCTGCGACATCCTTCTCTGTGTTGAGGTTGGTTTGGTAATCTAGCTCTGCGCGCAGCTCGCTCTTATGCGACAGCCTGTTCTGGCTTATGAGTATGAAAGTTGCGAGGAATATCGCCTCTAGGCTGACGATCATGGTGAGGAGGCCGAAAGGATAAGGGTCAAAGTTCAATAGTCCGAATGATTCATGTCCTGTGTTGACATACACCCACCAGCCGAACCAGAGGATGTGCAGGAATACGAACCACAGGCTTCCTGCCAGGTCTGCGATAATGTCAGATGTCCTTAGTCCTATGCCTTCTATCCTCTCGAACTCCAGATTGAGGTTCTTGCTCACAAACCTTATGAACTCATTGGTGTGATACCAGTGCTGCTCAGGATTCTTTTCATCGCAGTTCTCGCAGATCGTGAATTCTTCTCCTTTCTTGAAAGCAGTAACGTTCTCGCATTCAGAACACTCGTAGATGGCGCTTCTCAGGACTTGATCTCCGACACGAAACTGGGTCTTGCTGAAGCGTATGTTGATCCTCTTCCTCTTTTTCTTGATATTTTCACTCATCTTTTTATTACTCAAGAATAAATCTGGTTTATTAATATTGTTATTGGGGTTGACATTGAGATTTTGTTTTTGCTGTTATTCTGTGGCCTAGTTTCACATCATGAAATGCAGTAGCAGAGATATTCCTGCGTTCAGCATAGTCCCCCAGGCTATGTCTATCATGCTGAGCTTGAAAGACCATTTTGCAAGGATCGCGAAATTGGTCATGTCATAGAATCCATAGACAAGGAAACCGAACAATGCTCCTGAGCCAAGGCTCTGGAGAGCTGTCTGGGATTTTCCGCTAAGATAGGCAAGCATCACTGCTCCTCCTGCCAGCAGCACATAGACTAACAATGCAGGTCCTGACCTCGGAGAGAACTCTGCAGGGTCTTTCCTTGCGAAATGGCTTAGCTCGCTGAGATAGATCCTGTAGGCGACTTTCTTGACAAAGAGATAATCAAGCACCACTATGATCAACAGGCATATCAAGAATGATTTTATCTGCATCAACGGGTCCATCTGGATGAGATTGCTATTCAGCTATTTATATTTTTTTATGCAGCCCATGTTTAATGAAGAATCAGTAGACACCCCTATTTTCCATTCGCTCTTGATTCTTCCTTATCTTAAGGAGGTCATCCTCTGATAGTTTTTTCTTCTTCAGCCAATATATGCCTTTGGCAGTGTCCTTGCCAAGATAGTTGAAGTTGACAAGCTCCCTGCGGACAAGAGCATAGTCATCCACATCAGAACTATTTATTATCTCGCTGACTTCGTCTTCAGAGTAGTTTCTTGCCTCTTTGAATCTCGAGGCTATCCTGCTGAGAACATCCTGTTTTTTCATATCATCTTTTGGAAGAACTATCATCTTGATCATGATACGAACTAACTCATATCTTCAGGCTTGTTACCTTGCTGACGCTGTCCTCCACCATGCTCACTCCGTAGAGATTGTCTGCCTCGCTGATGATCGAGTCATTGTGGCTTATGACTACGTATTGGGCGTTGGCGCAGTAGCTCCTGATGATCTTTGCCAATTTCTGGGAGTTGTTCTTGTCAAGCGCTGCATCCACCTCGTCCATGATATAGAAGCTTGCCGGCGCATATTCCTGCACCGCGAATAGGAATGCTAGTGCTGTCAAGGTCTTCTCTCCTCCGCTGAGGCTCCTGATATCAAGGAACTTGGTTCCTGTTATTTTGACTTTCAAGGTCATCCCTCCTATGAACGGGTCCTGCTCATTCTCTAGATCAAATGAAGCATCTCCCTTGGTAGTCAGGTTGCCGAAGATCTTCTTGAAATTCTCATTGAGAACATTATAGGTCCTCAGGAACAATTCTTTCTTCTTTGTCTCGATCTCATTGATCATCATGAGCACGTCCTCTCGCTCTGTGCTGAGCTTCTCCTTCTTCTTTATGAGAGCATTGTATTCCTTCTCTGCCTTATCATAGATATCCAATGCCTTCATATTGACTGCGCCGATGTCAGAGACAAGCTTCTCGAACTGCCTGATCTCTTTATCTATGTCTTCCTCGCTCTTGTCCTTGAACAGCGGAACTCCTTCATACTGCCTGAACTCCTCGTTGAGGCGTGCAAGCTCTGCCTTGAACCCTGCGTTCTCCAATGCTATGGCATTGCTCTTTTGCTCGTTCTCCCTTATATTATTGTCCTTGAGCGTTATGTTGCTCTCAAGCTTGCTCACTTCGTCGCTGTGCTTGGTTCTCTTGTTGAACAATGACTTGAACTGTGAATAGAAGTCTGTCTGTTTTTTCTCCTTCTCCTTGAGCTCTGCCTCTTGGGTATTTATTAATGACTCAAGGTCTTTCTTCTCCTTTAGGAATGTCTCTTTCTCCTTCTCGTTCTGCTTGAGGATCTTCTGTATCTTCTCTCCTTCAGGCCCTAATATTTTGCTTGCCTCGCTCTCATTGGTCCTCAATTCGTTCTGTATCTTGCTGATTTCCTCCTTGAGCTCTGTCTTCTTCTGCTCGAATGAGTTAAGCTCTGCTAGCAGCGCAGGGCTTCTCAGCCTCGTGAGCTCATCCCTTATCTTCTGCTTCTCTGTCTTAAGTTCAGTCAATGCCTTGTTCTTCTCTATTAGCTGCTGCCTTATCTTCTCAAGCTCTGTATCTGAGACCTTTATCTCGGCCACGATCTTCTCCTTCTCTTTCTTGTTAGCATCAAGGTCTGCTGAGTCAAGGTGCAGTGTCTTCTCGAGCTTTATCATCTCTCCTTCCTGCTCTGCCTTCTCCTTTCTCAATTCCTCAATCCTAGTCTCGTTGTTCTTCTTCTTCACCTCGAGATTGGCGACTACGCTCGCAAGGTCATGTATCTCCGCTTGCAGGGCCTTTATCTTGTCATCAAGCTCCTTGTCCTGGAAGCCTAATCCTCTCTTCCTCTGCCGGAATCCTCCCTGCATTGCTCCGCTGGTCTCTATGAGATCTCCTGTCAATGTGACCATTCTTTCTGTTCCTATGCCGAGCCCTCTCGCTATCTCGACGCTATCAACGACAAGTGTGCTTCCGAAGACATACTCAAACACCTTGCGATATTTCTCTGAGAATGTGATGAGATCCAGGGCGAGTCCTATCACTCCTTTCTTGTCGACCTTCCTGAGATCATTGTTGACATCCTTTGGCTTGAGCTTGTTGAGCGGAAGGAATGTCGCGATGCCAAGCCTATTATCCTTCAGGTATTTTATGCACTTGGCAGCTGTATCATCACTCTCGACAACAACGCTGTTCAGCCTTGGGCCGGCGGAGACTTCAAGGGCCAACGCATATTCTTCCTTCACCTGGCCCAGCTCTGAGACCGTGCCTATTATTCCTTTGATGGTTCCTTTTGCCTTGAGCTCCATCACCTTGTTGAGGGCCATGCCGCCTGCCAATGATTCCTGTATGCTCGCAGACTTGGCTCTTAGGCCTGACTCTTCCTCCTTCTTTGCGAGCATGCTATCCCTTGCAGTGCCCAGTTGGTTGGCCAGGCTAGAATCATAATCCAATGCTCCATTGAGCTCTGTTGATTTTTTCTCCAAGTCCTTCTTTATGCTCTTGAGCTTCTCAAGTGCTGCCCTGTTCTCCTTCTCTATGGAGAGGACTTTCATTATCTTTTCATCGAAGCTCTGGCTCTTGAGCTCAAGGCGATCCTTCTCCCTGAGAAACTCCTGCTGCTTCTCCCTTAGCTTATGGGTCTCCTCCTGGAGCTCCTCTGCCTTCTTGTCAAACTCAGATGATTTGTTCTCAAGCTCCTGAGTGTCCTCTAGCTTGTTCTTCTTCCTGAACTCAAGGACTTTCTTCTCTATTAGGGCAAGGTCCTTGTTCTTTCCTTCTATCTGGCCCTGGAATTCTTTCTTGTTCTTCTCCAGCATGGCCATCTTCTCGCTAAGTTCTTTGAAGCTGTCGCCAAGCTCTGTCTTCCTGTCTTCGAGCTTCTTTATCTCAGAATCAATGGTTACTATCCTCTGCTTGTTCAGGGCTATGTCGACCTTTGTCTTCTCTATCTCCTTCTGCATGGCGACCTGCTCCTTCTCTCCTTTTTCCTCTATCTCCTTGTTGATCTGCTCTATCTCGGCCTTTTTCTTTGAGATGTCCTCTCTTATCTTCTCCATCTCCTTTCTTACGGCTTCTGTCTTGGCAGAGTTGTCCTTTATTTTCTTGTCTAGCTCGCTGCTGGTAAGTTTTCTCTGCTCAATCCTCCTGTGGAGGCTTGTGGCTTTGTTCTGTTTTATCTTGTCATTGAGCTCCTTGAACTTCATCGCCTGATTTCTCTCTTTTTTGAGTTCCTTGAGATAGTTCTCTCGCTCTGTCAATATGATGCCTGCTTCGTTTAGCCTTTCCTCTACACGGGTTATCTCCCTGATGGCTTTCTCCTTTTTATCCTCGTAGATGTTGATGCCTGCGATCTCCTCGATGATCCCTCTTCTCTCAAGCGGAGTCATCTCTATGAGATGTGTGATGTCGCCTTGGAGTATTATATTATAGCCGTCAGGATTTATTCTTGCCCTGCTCATCAAGTCAAGTATCTGCTGTCTTGTCCTGGTCTTGCCATTGATCTTATAGGTTGACTGGCCGCTGCTCTTGATTATTCGCTCGATCTCTATCTCCTCAGGCATATCTGCTCCGAAGATCTTTGACTTGTTATCGAAGAAAATAGATACAGCGCCCTCCTTCAAAGGGTTCTTCTTCTTGCCGCCATTATAGATTAGGTTTGCTGATTTCTCTGCTCTCATGCCCTTGACACTGCTCTTGCCTAGGACAAAGCACAGCGCATCGAGAACATTGCTCTTTCCAGAACCATTTGGGCCTAGTATGCAGTTGAACTTCTCTCCGAATATAAGCTCTGTCTTGTTGGCGAAGGATTTGAAACCCTTCATTATTAGCCGGTTGATCCTGGTCATGACTATTCACTCACCTGACAAAATATGAATAGAGCACTCACTCTATGAACGGATTTAATAAGATAATACTATAAAAAGGTTTTGGTTTTCCCTCGGCGCATCCTTTTGAGCAATGGATTCAGGGAGTCATTGTCGGTTCTTGGTGTGATTTCGGAAAAGCTTTATATATTCCTTGCTTTAGGGAGGAGGTGATGGCAAACCTAAGGCATGTGCTAAGCCACATAAAGAGATATATATATTTATAGCACAAGGCATAAGTCGCTCTATCTGCTCTCGGTGATGATGCTCTTCTGGGCTCTCTTTGATGGCATTGTAACCTACCTTGCTCCCTTGGTCATAACCCAGGGAGGAATCTCGAAGACATTGATGGGGATAATAATAGGATCTTCCTCTATCGCAGGGGCATTGTTCGACTTCCTGATGTGCAGGATGTTCAAGAACCCTCATTATAGGCGCTCTTTCCTTGTGATGTTCGCCGTCTGCCTGGTCTATCCTCTGCTGCTCTGGAAAGCCAACTCATTCATAATATATATGATAGCTATGGCTGTCTGGGGTGTTTACTTTGACCTTAAGAACTTCGGATGCTTTGACTTTGTGGCAAGGCATACTCCTGAGAACGAGCATTCCTCGAGTTTCGGAGTATTGTCTGTTTTTGATGCTCTCGGCTACCTGTTCGCTCCGATATTAGTGAGCCTGCTGATAGGGGATCTTGTTGATTGGAGGCCGTTCGTGATGGCATGGGTTTTCCTGATAATATCATTGTTCTTCTTCTTTGCACTGTTGTTCCTTGTGCGCAAGGAAAAGCACGGGAGGCTTGACAGAATTCCTCCAGCAACTTCTTGCAAGAGGATTAATGTCTTCAATGAGGTAGGTCTATGGGAGCGGGTAGGAAAAGTTATATTTCCTGTGCTGATATTGACATTATTGCTGAATGTGGTGGATGCCTTCTTCTGGACAGTAGGGCCTCTGTTCTCTGAAGGATTCTCCTCTCCTAAGTTTGCAGGGTTCTTCATGACAGCATATATTCTGCCATCATTCTTTATCGGCTGGTTCACAGGATCAGTCACCCATAAGTTTGGTAAGAAGAAGACAGCTTTCATAAGCTTCCTGATAGGGTCATTGATATTCTCATCATTGGTATTGATCAAAGGACCTGTTCTCCTGATTGCAGTTGTCTTCTTGGCTTCATGCTTCTTCTCTCTCTCGATGCCTGCCATCAACGGAGCTTACTCAGATTATATCGCTGAGACCCAGCCAGTTGAGAAAGAGATACTTGGATTGGAGGATTTCTTCACCAATGTAGGCTATGTCATAGGGCCGATATCAGCAGGATTCCTGGCAGACCACCTTTCAAATGCAGGAGCATTCACTGTGATGGGAATTGTGGGAGTGATCACGACCTTGATATTGATGAGGATTACTCCAAGGAAGATCAATGTCGGGGAGTCCATAAAGCTCAAGGCTGGCAAGAAGGTTGTTTTTTCTAGGAAGCGCAAACATTAATAAACAAGGACTTATTAATATTTCTTATGAGGAAGAGCGAAATAATCGTGCTTGTCTTGATCCTTGTATCTATCATTGTAGGTATATTGCTCTATGACAAGATGCCTGATCGAATGGCTTCTCACTGGGATGCCGGAGGCGAGGTGAATGGCTACATGGGTAAGTTTTGGGGATTGTTCCTCCTGCCGATCATCTCTATTGTGATGTTCCTGCTGTTCCATTACCTGCCGATGATTGATCCTATGAAGGAGAATGTCGAAAAGTTCAGGAAGTACTATGACTGTTTTATTATATTGATATTTGTGTTCCTGCTCTACATCTACTCCTTGACCATCGCCTGGAACCTCAGCTACAGGTTCTCCATGATATTGTCATTGATGCCTGCCTTTGCATTATTGTTCTATTATTCAGGAGTGCTGATAAGCAAGGCCAAGAGGAACTGGTTCATAGGCATAAGGACTCCCTGGACTCTTAGCAGCGACTTTGTCTGGGATAAGACTCATATTCTCGGAGGAAGGCTTTTCAAAGTCTCAGGGCTGTTGTCTTTGGCAGGATTATTGTTCCCTGATATAGCTTTATGGTTCGTGCTCGTTCCTGTGATTGTTTTCTCGCTTTTCCTATTCTATTATTCTTACTGGCTCTTCAAGAGAGAGGATGCTTCTGTTGGGAAAAGGAAAGTCAGGAGATAGATGTAAAAAACAATCTTCTTAAACAGGCGCTGATTATTCTTTTTCATGACAGAGCCAAAATGTCCTTTTTTCAGGATGTGCGGAGGGTGCACAGCCCAGCATATTTCCTATGAGCTTCAGCTTGAGAACAAGAAGAAGCTTTTGATTTCTCAGATAAAGTTTTCTGAGATAAAAGTCTTCTCTGGCAGCGAATACGGCTATAGGAACAGGATGGATTTCATATTTCACTCAGGCGGCCTTGGGTTCAGGGAGAAGGATAAATGGTGGAAGATAATAGATGTTGATAATTGCGTCATCTCAGATGACAAGGTCAATGAGCTGCTATCAGAGCTAAGAGAGTTCTTCAAGGACGCTGATTGGTTTGATGTGAAGAAGCACACAGGAACTTTCAGGTATGCTGTGATAAGGACAGCCACAGAAGGAGTTACAGTGTCAATTGTCCTTAATGAGGATTCTTCAAGATTGTCAGAGGCAGTCTCTCGCATAAAGGAGTATGCTGGTAGGAGCAAGGCAGATAATGTGCTAGGATGCTATGTTCCCTCAAATACTGATGTGAGCATATCAGCTAATTATTTCACTGTGAAAGGAGATGATTATCTTTTGCAGAACTACCTAGGTAAGAGCTTTTCCTATTCAGCTCAAGGTTTTTTTCAGAACAACCATTCTATGGCTGAGAAGATGCAGGCATACGTGCATAACTTGTTAAGGCAGCATAAGACCCATGATGCTCATCTGCTGGATCTTTATGCTGGAGTTGGGACTTTCGGGATAATAAATGCTTCATTGTTCAAAGGAGTGACCATCGTCGAAGGAGTGAAGGAGTGCATAGGCTCTGCTGAGAAGAACCTGGCTGATAATGGTATTGGAAATGCAAAGGCAGTCCTTCTTGACGCGATGCAGTTGAAAAAGCTGGAGTTTCCTCATGAGCTTTTCGTCATAACAGACCCTCCTAGGAGCGGGATGCATGAGAAGACTATCGAGCAGCTGAAGAAGCTAAGACCTAAGGTAATAATATATGTGTCATGCAATGTCCTGCAGCTAGGAAAAGACATTCCTAAGTTCAAGGGATACTCTGTAAAGAGCGCCGCCCTCTTTGACCTGTTCCCTCAGACACCTCACTCAGAGGCGGTCGTAGAGCTTGTTCTAGATGGGAGAGTTTCTGAATCTTCATAAACTTTTTAAATAATTGACCATTCCAGAGTGGTATGGCGATGCACACTGTAGAAGAGAGAGGGCTCTCGTTCAAAGTAGCGAGATATCTTATCTCTCTTGGCGACAAGGTATTATCAGATGTCCATGTTGAAGGAGCTGAAAGGCTTAGGGAGGTGAAGGCGCATGATAAGAAAGCCATTTTCCTTTATGCGAGCCTCCACAAGAGCCTATGGGAGACCACAGGGATACCTTCTGCCATCTACAGCGCAGGCCTGCCTGTGCCTTATCCCTGCATGGGAGACAACCTTGTGAAAGGAAAGATTGCCCAGAAGATAGCGAGGAGGCTCGGTCTTTTCATAATCCCTAAGTTCAATGACAATAATCATTTTGCGTCGACAAAAAACCTCATCTTAGGGATGCAGGAGCACTTTGACAAGGGAAAGGACATACTAATATTCCCAGAGACCTCAAGGAAAGGGATAGTCAGGAATGGAGTGCACGGCCAGTTCTTCCCTGCGTGCTTCTTGACAGCGCTGAACTACCAGGCAAAAAGCTTATCTGATGGCCGCCAGGCAAGCAATCCTTATGATATTCACATAGTGCCTGTCAACGTGGACTATTCAAAGGTGAAGGATGCGAATGACCTGCTGAGATCAGTGTCCAGATCAAAGACCATGAAATTTCACGACCTCTTCAAGACGGTGTTCAAGACCATAGGAGATGTATACATAAGCTTCGGAGAACCTATAAGGGCAGGAGAGCTGGAAGGGATGAAGAAGAAAGAGCTGGCAGCCCTTGTCAGGGATGAATGCCTTGACCTTGTCAAGATACTGCCCATTAATGTGGCAGCAGAGGGATTGCTGAGATCACCATCAGGAGCCTACAGCCAGGTGCTGAAGAGCATAGCAGAAGCCAGGGACCTGCTCTTGTTTAAATCCAGGAATTTCAGAGGCTTCACCATCAAGACAGAGCCTGACGAGATATACCGCCTAGGAAAAGGCGAGAAGCTCATGAAGGACATAGGACTCACAAAACTATATGCTAGCTACATAAGGCACTACCTGCCGACTACTTCTTTTTCAAGGCCTTGAATGCGAAAGCCATGGCCACTACCATAACTACCACGAATGCCCAGACAATTGGGACTAATAGATCTAGGTTGTCCTTGGCGAATATCATTAGTAGAACCGCCAATCCTAAGAACATCCCTGTCAAAGCAGACGGGATAGCCACGAAAGGATTCTTATTGCCGTAGCAGCAAGCATCCTTCTTAACATCCTTTGCCATACAAACACCTCCGAAATAATTAGCTAATAGGCTCTGGAGTTAATAAGGGTTGTGGAAAAGAGTAAATCTATCCAACTCTAAACAAGAAAATTTATAAACTTAATTCCATAATAAAAGATTTATGCTAAAAGAGGTGTATGCCCTGTCTAGGTCTGAATTTGATAAATCAAAATACAGATTCTTCTCTATTGTTGCAGATGTCGGAGGCACTACTGCTTATTTTGCCATCATGGGAGTTAAAGACAACCTGCATTATGATATACTGTTCAAGCATCAGATCCCTACTAAAGAGATAAGCGAGATTCATCTTTTATTAAATGATATTCTCAAGCAGGCATATGAACGCATGGGTATTGAGGTGAGCAGGTGTTGTATCAGCGCGGCAGGCCCTGTTTCCAGGAAGAGAGGTTACATAAAGCTCACCAATGCTGCTCTTGAGATAAAGAAAACAGAAATACTTGCAAAAACTCTTCTTAACCATGTGACTTTGATCAATGATTTTGAGGCCATAGGCTTTGGGCTGGACAATCTGGACTTTGAAAAAGATATCATGCCACTGAAATCAGACTATGAAACTGTCGGAGCCCGGTTGTTCGGGAACACATTAGCCGTAATAGGCGCAGGAACCGGCCTTGGCATGAGCATAGCTTATTATAGCCGTGACAAGTACCTATACGTCCCGTTACCTTCTGAAGGAGGCCATATGGACTTCGCGCCTTATGATAAAGATGATTGGGAGCTTTTAAAATACCTTAAGAAAAAATACTCTATCAGCAACCAGCCAGAATACGAGTTTTTATTGTCTGGCAGAGGATTTGAGAACATCTATAATTTTCTAAAGAACAAGAAGAGTATTAAAAAAACAGAGTTGACAAAAAAAATTGACCTTGCAACAGGAGATGATAAGCTTAACATGATAGATGAAGGATACGGGAAGGATGAGCTCTGCACAAAGACAGCTGATCTCTTTGTCAAATACTATGCCCGTGCAGCGAAGAACCTTGCGCTGGTGTCGGAATGCTACGGAGGACTATTCCTCAACGGAAAGATAGTGCTTAAGAAGCTGAAGGCTTTCAGCAAGTTCGTGGACGAGTTCCACAGGCATGCGAAGGAAGAGGCTGTGCTCAGGAAGATTCCTGTGTTCGTCATAAAGAACACAGACATCGCGCTGTACGGATGCTGCAACGTAGTGACTAATTTCTATAATATCTCTTGAGACAGGTAATTCGCCGGACGCAATCGCAACGAAGGTCGGATTCGGAAGAAGGTAACGCTTCTTATGGTGTTCAACATCAGTGGCCGAGCTTTCTCAGGTATCTCTCAAGGTCCTTGTACTCCTTATCCCTATCGAGGATGCACAATACCTTTACAAATGGCTTATCCACGAGATAGATGACCCGTTTCTCTTTTTTTCTATCAGAGAACCTGATCCTGAACAGGAATAGCCCATGGCCTTGTATTCTCTTGTAGCGGAAAGGGTTGGTCTTTACAAGCTCCAGCTTTTCAGCTATCAGTGCGGCTGCTTCGTCGCTTAATCCATCGGTTTGTTCCAAGAAGAAGTCTGTTGGCTTGAGCTCGAACATTCATTTTCTCCGAAGCTTCCGGAATAGTTCTTTCTCAGTGCCATAGAGGCTGCCTTTTTCGCTTGCCTGGACGAGCTTTTTCATAAGGGTCAGTTCCTTGCTTGAGACATTATTGGTCTCAAAGAGCTTTTCTCTCAGGGTCTCCTTTATGAGCTCTTGCAAGTTGTCAAAGCCGTTGGCCTTGGCATAATCCTTTGCGCTTGACAGCATCTGCCCTGACAGCCTGACGTTGATCTGCTCTCCCATGATACCATTAGATACCATATGGTATTTAAATGTTTCGGACTTCATGAAGCTTCGAGAAGGAAAATGTGAGCTTGTTATATAAGCGCTGTGCCGGGATGTCCTATGCGTCCTGTGATTGTTTACGGAGAAGGCGGAAGGACAACAGGGAATCCGCCAGACGCGATCGCAATGAAGGGCGGATTCGGAAGGAGATATCGCTTCTTCCAGGATTTGTCCGGGAATCTTTCGCTAGGCTATATTAAACACCCTTTCTGCTATCAAAATAGAAAGCATTAAATATACTTCAGTATACTGTGGTATACGGTGAGTTTTTTATGAGCGAGACGACAATAAAGATACATGACGGGACAAAATCAGAGCTTGACACCTTCAGGGAATATAAGAACGAAAGCTATGATGAGGTGCTGAAGAAGCTGCTGTTCATAGCCAAGAACACGAAGAGCAAGCCTGAGCTCAGCAAAGAGACTGTCGAAGCCATAGAGAAAGCCAGGGAAAGGATAAGAAAGGGAAGATTCCTCACAGAAGCCGAAGCCAAGAAGAGGCTAGGTTTATGAGCTATGAGCTGGTAATAGACGAAGAAGCCATAAGATTCCTGGAAAAGCTTGGAAAAGATGTCCGTGGGAGGATATTCTCTAAGCTGCAAAAGGCCAAGGACAATCCTTTTTGATCAAATATTTTTAGCCGATATGGAAACGGCAGCTGAACCTGAATTAAAGTATTCTGCTTTCGGGCGCTCTTCAGTATCAGAATCCACAACACTCCAATAGAAATCAATGAATTTAGAAACCTTTTTGCTATTTACGTTCAACTTATACATTTGGGCTTTACCCACTACCCTAGTTAAAATAATCCATTTATCATTTATTAATTCATTTTTTAGATTTTTCATAGAGCTATAGCTTACCTTAGCAAATTTAGCAATATCCTTTAACGAATAATCAAATTCCTGATAGACTATTAAAAAATCTAATATTCTATTCTTAGGGTATACTCCTTCCTTTTTTAAGAAAATACTAATCATTTAGTCCACTTCCCAAATTAAAATTATTTATTTTAATCAATTATAGTTTTACTTAACAATATATAAAGGTTTCGTTTTTAGCCCTCAAGGGATAATTTCATGGCTCATTAAGGAAATCTTTATATACATCAGTGATACCTTATTTGTCATGTCCCGAGTTAAGAGAAGTGAATACATCGGCTATAGCAGAACTTTAGTAAGAAAGCTTAAGTCAAATGACTGTTGGGGAAAAGGCTCTTTGCAGGAGGTTAACTTGCTTAGTGGATTCCCAGATAACACAATAGCGAAAGAAGTGCTCAAAGCACTTGTAAAGCAAAGAATTATTTGCTGCAAAAAGCATAAACGCGGGCCTAAATATTATCTAAACGACGACCGTCGCGACAAGATACAAGAAATAGTCAAAGAAAAAGGGATGAGATCAATCATACCGTTGCTTCTGATGCTCTGAGACATAGGCTGTGCGTATCCTTTAACGTGTGAATCGTGCTCTTTTCAGCAAAATATTAATACTCCAGCTGATTATCAGGGCCTGTGAGAAAAGAGGTTAAGCTGATCGTTTCTGTCGTTGTTTGCTTACTAGCAGGAGCAGTAGGGTCATTGTTCACCAGCAGCTCAGTATCCACATGGTATGCTACCCTGGCAAAACCTTCTTTCAACCCACCATCATGGCTGTTCGGGCCGGTATGGACTGTGCTTTACATCCTTATGGGAATAGCGCTCTACCTTGCATGGACGAAAAGGAAAGAGGCAAACGGAGAAATAGCTGTTTTTACGGCTCAACTAGCGCTGAACATGCTATGGTCAGCTCTGTTTTTCGGGCTCAGAAACCCGTCATGGGCTCTGATAGAGATAATAATACTATGGGTGATGATACTGGTCACCATGATGAAGTTCTACGCGATAGAAAAGAAGGCTGGGTATTTACTGGTGCCTTATCTACTATGGGTGAGCTTTGCCACGGTTCTTAACGTGGCGATTGTTATTCTGAATTGAGAGTTCGGGGAATCCGCCAACGCAGCAGCACGAAGGGCGGATTCGGAAGATGGCCTGGCCGCAGACAATACTATTTTCGAAACCTCTTTGCTGCTTTGGCTTTTATCTTCTTGCTGAAGTTTTCCACATCTTTCTTTGTGAGCATATCATTACTGGCAAGGCGATTCGCTAACTTCAACAGCCTCTTTTTTGAACTGTCTTTTGAAAGATAATCCCGAGCCTTGTTATCCTCATCTGACGGCCAGTATTTTGCTAACGCATCTTCACTCGCAATGGCACATTGAATCCCTGGTTTAGAAAGGTTTTTTTGTTTTTTTAATACGTTCTCACTGAACCATTTAGAGAATTCTTTTTCGGATAATGGTTTTTTCCTTCGTTTTATCCCACGAATCTTCTTTTCGAGTATTCCAGCAATCTTCCAAGCATATTCTTTATCTTTAGTCTCGCGATAGACAAAAGTCACTAACAATTCAGCGAACGTGGCATTATCATCATATTTATCTTCATAATCTTCCACATAATCTTTTCCTTTATATGATGAAGGGAATACGTAAGATTTGCTTTCTCCTTCAAAATAGTTCAATGGATAGCCCATTCTTATAAAGCTCATGCTTTCACCTCCAATCTGCTTGCCAATCCTATTTTCCGCGACGGTGTCTCGGAAATCATCTCAATCTCTTCCTCTTGACCTTTTCTGGCTCGTCAAGGTAATTTTCTTTTGAGATAATGGGTTTGCCTGATTTTTTCTCCAGCTCTTTTCTTGCGTTGCCGGCTACAGCTCCACCCTCTTTTGCGGCTTTCTCGTTCTCCTTGAAACCTTTGACGTCCTTTCCTCTTGCGATGGCTGTTGTCGATGCCTCGGCAAGGGACGTGAATATGAGCTCAAGCCTGTTCATGTGGTCTCTCAGGTTGTGCTTTTTTAGCCCTTTGAGCCCTTTGTACTCGTCCACAGTCTTGCCAAACGCTGCTTTGCTTATCTCATTGGTGAGTATGGCGAATTCTCGCTCTTCATTCACGTCTCGGTTCTTCCATTCCTCAGTCATCTCCTGCCTGTCGTCCATGATGCTTAAGCGATGCCTTACCCATTCCTCAGAATAGCCCTTCTGCCGGTAGATCTCACCAATCCTTTTGTGGGCCAGTTCCGGGTCCTGTATCTCCTGGACGCGCTCATAACCGACTTTCGCTAGCCAGAGCTTGAAAGGTTCGGCCTTTGGAGAGGGGATTGATTGGATTATACGGAACATGTTCCTTGTGCTGGCGCAATCGGTCTCCCTGAGTTTTCCGTCTTCAGCCACCAATTTCAACTGTACGATTTTATCGGACAGTTCAACTCCTTCCTCAGTTAACTTAACTTTTAGATCAGACCAGTACTTTCTTGGTCGGTCAGTATCAGTCAATGCCTCAACGACGTCAACTACTGAGAAAAACCACTCGTCATTGTGCCAGACTCTCCTGATCTTCTTGTCCTGGAAGACTACTAAGGCCCTGTCTTTTTTCATGAAAACATATCAGCAAGGATTGTTTAAATACCTCGCGTCGAGCTGTCCAGTGAGGCCTGTGATTATTTACGGAGAAGGCAGAAGGACAACAGGGAATCCGCCAACGCAGCAGCACGAAGGGCGGATTCGGAAGATATTGTGATTCTTGCTTTGAAATCACGCTTTTTAATGATGGCATCTTATTAATCAGTTCTTCTTGCATTTGCTTTTCACCGAAATCTTTAAATACAAGATATATCTTGTAAACAAGATTGAGGTGTTTAGGAATGGCAACTGAGATAATAGAACTTGGAACCGTAAGCTCAAGAGGGCAGATAGCGATACCCAGCAGCATAAGAGAGGAACTTGGGCTGGAGGAAGGCACTAAGATACTCTTCATGGTAAAAGACAATGCTGTGATGATGAAAAAAGTGATCCCTGAGACATTTGAGGACATAACGAGACCGCTGAAGGAAGCTGCCAGGAAAGCCGGGCTGAAAGAATCTGATGTGGTGGCAATGATCCACAGGATGAGGAAGAAGGATGCGAATAACGGCTGACGTCAACATACTGGTCTCTTCAACATTCTGGTCGGGAGACTCTGATAAGGTGCTCAGGATGATAGAAAACAATGAGGCAGAGCTGGTATTGTCTGCGGAAATACTTGATGATTTCATGAAAGTGCTGGATTACCCGGAGATAAAGGACAAGATAAGAGGCAAAGGCCTGGAGATGAACAGGACTGTTGAGAAGATAGAATCCATATCCATAATCGTCAGGCCGGAAACAAGGCTGGACGTCGTGAAGGAAGATCCTGATGACAATAAGATCCTGGAATGCGCACTGGCAGGCAAAGCTGATTACGTGATAAGCAATGACAAGCACCTATTGAAGATGAAAGAATACTCCGGGATAAAGATAATCAAGCCAGAAGAGTTCTTGATTATCCATAAAGAGAAAAGAACTGGTTCTAAACGGTAGAGGAGAAAGCGGGACATCTGCGAAAAGAAATTCCAGAAAAAAAGTTTAAAGCTTCCTGACCTTGACAGCCCTGACTCCCTTGTCACCAGCCTCGGTCTCGAACTCAACCTGGTCTTCCTTGGTGATACTATTGCCTGGAAGGATGCCTGAACCGTGGACAAAATACTCCTGGCCATCCTCGCCCAAAATAAAGCCAAAATGCTTACTCTCGCTGAAAAACTTAACAGATCCTTTCATAAAAGACACAACTCCCGGACAGAGAACAAAAAAGACTCTGGCCAAAGAAGAAAGAATCTAAGCGAGCTTTTAAATGTTGGTAAAAAGAAGGACGGGGAATCCGCCACAGCGATTCTCACGAGAAAGAAGGGCGGATTCGGGCGATGACTTAATAAGAAGCTGACGCTTACACTTGAACTATTATTTCGCACTTCTTCTTGAACAAAGAAGCTGTTGCCTTATCGAATCTGGTTTGAGTTCCGAACTTGATATGATAATCTATTCCTTTTTTCTTGCAGAAATCAATCACTGTCTGCGCGCAGCCTTCATAGAAAGTAGCGTTGTCCTTGAACAAGCTGGTCTTGACGTTATAATTGAGCTTTCCAAAGACTATCTTGTCAACAAATGAGATTTTTTCAAGAATCTTCTTCAGATTTTGATTGACAAGGTTCGGAGTAGGATAAGGCTCCATGCTGACCCAAGTCTTAAGACCGGCATCGCTCAAACGCTTCAACGATTTTATCCTTTGCTCGTAAGAAGCTGCGAAAGGCTCAAAGCTGCGCTTAAAATCCTGATTAAGAGAGACCAAGGTGACGCCGTACTCATTATTCAGACCATACTTCTTTGTATCTGCCAATTCTTTCGGATAGACACCCTTGGTGAGAACAGTGCATCTTATATTGTCCTTGTTCAGGCGCTCAATGATCTTCAAGGTCATATCCTTGACCTCATCATGGCCATACATGAAAGGATCGGTTGAGAAGCAAAGATGAACAAACCTTATCTGATCCTTGTACTTAGGGATCTCCTTATTCAATAACTCCAAAGCATTCTCAACCAGCCTTGGCTTAATCCAGTCAGAATAAGACTTGATCTTGCCGAAACGCTTGGCCATCATCATAGCATAACAAGGAAAAGTGCAGCCATGAGAACAACCCTCGACGTGATTGATGCAGAAGTCAGCGTACTCCACACTGCTTTTATATAACAAAGACTTACGAATCATATTGTTTTTCTTCTTATTTGTATATTTAAGCCTTACGAAAGGTTGTCCAGTGTCTGAAAGGTGTTAACTCAGGACAACAGCCCTGTTGTTCATATCTCAAACAAATCTTATGTCCTTCTCTCCGAGAATGTCCAGGCTTTGGCTATTATTCCACAGGATCATCATAGAAGCCATTGTGCCAGGCTCTTCTTTGCTTCTTAAAAGCCGCATAATGCTCTTATTTGTCATGTTGGCTGATTTATCAACAGCTTCAAGGGCAGTGTTGCCTTTCAGCAAAGACAAGACTATCAAGTTTGAAGGCTCTAAGAACAGCTTTGCGATATTATCATTCGAAGGCTTAGCAGACCATTTCTCGTTAAACCAAAAGCTGAAGGGAGCATTATATCCGATAAAGCAGCCTTCCTTCCCCGTGCAGGCTTTTCCAAGCGAAGCGGCAGTGCAGCAAGCCCGGGCATATGTGATTCTTCCATTCAAGAGATGATGATTTTTGCCCTCTTCAATAAGTGGCTCTTCTACCCCTTTTATTTTGTCGCCGTATATAGTCTTATCATCTCCGTGAGCATTGAAGAATAACAGACCCGGGTCTTCTTTTGACACTAATTCTGAGAATCCATCTCTTGTCAGGCGAGGCCTTACAAGGTCTAAGACTTTAATATTCTTTTTCTCCGCAAAATCAATTATCTCTTTAGCATAATAGAAAAGATAGCCTGTAGCAACATCATAATCAGGCCTTGTCACAAGAAGAGTAGGTTTCATTCTAATTCAGTCTCTGCTAATTTCCTGGAGAACTCGCCGCTCACCAATGCTTTAATGAAACTAAGCTGCATATCGGCGAAAGCCAATCCTATCTCATCCTCTGCTTCAACATGCTTTTTCAATTCGCTCTTGCTAAAGCTGCCCTTACTGCCTATTGATAGCTTGAAATTCTCAGGAACAGCCCTTTCCAGGCGCCACAAGACCAATTCCTTGACATTCTTATCCATCACAACAACCCCATATCCTCAAGATTCTTCAATATCTTCTTGCCGATGGAAGAGTCATTTTTGACCTCTATGACAGCTGAGTTCCAAGTGAAAGGCTTATCATCAACAACAACGACAATATCCTCTTCCCTGATCTTCTCAGGAATATTGGCGAATATCCCGATAAACTTAGCCCTCTTATCCATAAGCGCGTATAACCAACCTGATTTTAAATATGTTTCGTAAGAAGAAGCGACAGGTGTTTAAATAGGCTACGCCGGGTTGGCTAGTGCGTCCTGTGGTTTCTTACGTGAATTGCTGAAACATTTGCGAAAGAGAGTTGTTCGGAGGATTTCGCAGAAGCGAACATCCTCCTTAAGCCTTTTGGTCGAGCTTTTCAGCCAACAGGCTGATGCAGTGATAGCAATCACTGTTTTCAGCAGAAAAGGTCGGCTGGAGCCCTTCAATTCAGAAGCGCCTTTTAATTGTTTTTTTGAACTTGTTCCTCCTAAGATTTTTTTTATTAATCTGTCTAATAGCTCCGGCTTATCAGTCCAGACAGCCGTGATGATGAAATACTTGGAAGAAAGCTCGCCATTGCCAAGATCACCAGTCTAATCGATGAAAACAAAACGCTCCTGCATGAAAGAAGGATAAGCAGTTCCTGTTATTAAAAGCCATGAACGAAAATCCGGAAGAAAACGAAGGAATTCAGAAAGAAGACGGACTAAACTACGACGACGGGGAAGACGAACGAGAACGACGGGAACGGAGTTCTAAACTAGAACGAGGACGGGGAATTCGCCAGACGAATCTTACGAGGAAGAGGGGCGAATTCGGGCGCATATTTTGCGATTCTTGCTTTGAAATCACGAGATTCTGAGGCTACACTATATAAAACAGTTAACAAGCCATCGCTCTATGCGCATCAACGACATCGTTCCGGAGAATCGTCCTCGTGAACGCCTTGCTCTGCAAGGCGTGAACGTTCTGTCAGATGCTGAGATACTAGCTATTATTCTTCAAAGTGGAAGTGTTGGAGAAAATGTTGTTGATATGAGCAATAGGCTGATAGCTTCTTATGGCGTTGATAAGCTGAATAGTCTAAGCCTGAACGAGCTGATGAAGATAAAAGGGATTGGGATGGCAAAAGCAGCTAAGATAATAGCTGCTTTTGAGCTGAGCAAAAGAGTGAATGCTGGAAGAATACATGAGAAGGTTGTGAAGAACTCTTCAGATATAGCACACTATTACATGGAAAAGATGAAAGACTACAAAAAGGAGCATTTGATTGCTGTGTTTCTTGATTCCAAGAACAAGATAATCAAGGATGAGGTGATTTCTATTGGGACGCTTGATAGTTCTCTCGTTCATCCACGCGAAGTGTTCAAGGAAGCGATAAAGAACTCGGCAGCAGGGATAATACTTGTGCATAATCATCCTTCTGGTGATTGCGAGGCCAGTTCTGAAGATGAGGTTATTTCACAAAAGTTAAAAGAAGCAGGTGATTTACTAAGCATAAGAATGCTTGATCATATCATTATCGGAAGGAATTCGTACGGACGGCTTTGACGATGCTTGTTTACTGCGACGCTAATGTTTTTGTGGATGTTATCCAACAAAGAAGAAGTAAGTATAGGCCTTTAGGAGATTTAGCATTTGACTTTTTCTCCAGAGGGTGGAACTGTCAGTTCAAGCTTGTGGTTTCTAAGTGGGCTTTTGAAGAGGCCACAAAACATATCAGCGCAAAGGATTTCAATGACCTCATTGATAATTTCAAGGAGCTTGACAAGCTAATCTGGTTAGATTATACTGATGAAGATGTGGCTAAGGCAAGAAAGATGTCTGCGAATTGGACTGATGCATTGCATGTTGTTTTGGCTCTGAAATCAAAAAGCGATGTTATCGCTACGGTTAATATGAAGCATCTGCGTGTTTTTTCTTCCATGATTGATATTTCTTATCCTGAGCGTATTTAGTGTCGACAAAAGACCTGACAAGAGTAAGAATCTCCAATTGAGCGTCTTTTTTGCTGCGCTCAAGGCTTCGGTCAAAATAAACAGAGAGGTCACGCTGATCATAATAGCCTGCCTCTAATGTTTTCTTGAAGATAACCGTCGAGATGAAGCTCCAGACGGTGCCGAATAACTCTTTGGTCTTAGGATCCCAACCAATCAACATCACTGTCCTTGCGAAATCAGTCATCACGTCTTCCGCCTCATCAGGAGCGTATTTAATCAGGTCCATGAGTATCATGTCAAGCTCTTTCTTATCATCAGAACAGTATCTCATCAATTTTTCTTTTGCCAGGTAAAAAAGATTTTTATCATCCTCATAAATCTTGCCCTGGAGGCCAAGATTATCATAAGAGCAATAATCTTCTGTTGTTTCCCTAAGGAACAATAGCTCATTCTTATTGAAAGAGTAATTATCGCTCTCGTTTCCATCATAGGGTTTTATGCAGCAAGGGCCGTATTTATACCAGCCAATAGGAAGGTTAAGGTTGAATTGCTTGCTGAATTTCCAGATGATCTTGTAAGCTTGGGTCTTGGTCGGCTCTTGGTTGTGCTTTTTTAGACAGAAATCCTTGATTAATCTGTAGATTGTCGATATCTTCTTCGAGTCAGATTTCTTTATCGGAAGCTCAAAGTAGTTTTTCTTTTCCTTCAAGAAGTAAGTTTTGGTGTTTTTTATGTCTTTTTTTACCACTAAGTCTGACTTTTCCATCATTTCGAGGTATTGCTGAGCAGTGCGCCAATCTATGTCTACTTTGGTAGCGATCTGACTAATCGAAAGCGGTCCATCCAAGAGAAAAGTGGTAATGGAACTCAACGTATTCCCGATCGTATCTCCCATCAAGCTTATTTTTCGTCTGGAGCTATATAAAGCTTTCCCTTCTTTATGCGTAAACATTAGGAATCTATGCATTATAATGCATAAACATTTATAAATGGAGCCTGATTATGACTCTTTTACGAGATGATTTAAATGAAATTATTTAATAAAAAAGCATTCCTTGGTCGTATAACAATTTATGGAGTCTCTCTTATCGTAATTATTAGATTGTTTATCATGATATTTGTTGTAGGCCCGGCTGTAGACCAAGCAATTGGTGATGTGATAGCGGAGCTTGGAACAAACAATGTTTGCCCTGAAGAGTTTTCAACAGAGGCTTATAAAATCTGCTTTGATGCGGATGGACAAGTCATTGTAAGCGGAAAGGTGGATGAAACGCTACAAGTAAGAATAGATGGATTGAATGATGTTTGTCACGTCGTTGCCGGTTCGTATGACTTTGAATATACTGGATGTAAACTAGATAATTTCAAGCGAATGACTGCCTATGAGTTAGTGGTTATTTCGAAAACAGGCAGGATCAGTCTTAAAGGCTCAACTTTGGCTAAGCAGATCATTTCAGGAACAGGAATAATCAAGATGATGCCGAAAGGAATACTTTCTCTTAAAAAAGCGCTTTACTTTGTTAGATTTATTTAATATGTAAGGACTTTGCCTGATAAGATGTATTAATCCGAAGCCGCAGCAAATAAATGCTTCTGGAAATTGATAAACGTATCTCTTATCTTATCAACGCCGCCAAGTAATTCGGTTGCATCATGTATTGCGAAATACTTAATTTTTAGGAGAGTAGGTAGCTTCTCTTGATCAAGTTCTTCAATGCCTGTTTCAACATATTTTGATAAAACAAATTCTAAAAACTCTTTTTGGTTATTGTCCAATGATTTGAATATATTTAATTGTGCTTTGGCAACTCTTTCCTCTCTAGAAATTGGTTTAATTGCGTAAGAAATATATTCTAAAACATCGAATAGGTCGCTGTTTTCAGCATTTATCAATTGCTGTAATGTTTTCAATTCATTCATTCCATAGCCTGCATCTGATAGTTTATCAAGCAAAGCTTTTCTTGTTATAGGATTAGACCATATTTTACGAAGTTCAGTTTCATTTTTAAAAAAAGAAGGTAATTTTCCAAACATATTCTGTAAAAATTCTTCTGCTGAAATTGGCTTTCCGTCAGAACTCCAAAAGGACGTCTGAATCATATGTTGAATTTCTCTTTCCTTCCCATCTCTCAGCTTTATTTTTAACTTCTTCTTTGGTTCATCATCAGAGTTATCATAAGGAGCGGGCGTTTCTTTTATTTTTGTTGGCTTTGATCCATTTGATGGTTCGGGTTCTAATGGTTCACCATCCCATTCAGGGTCACTGAAATTATGATATGCAACAACAAAATCGTAAATT